>CAEZTX010000001.1_pt1 | contig 86778 bp, 89 predicted proteins | sample 7264321 | NCBI WGS metagenome assembly CAEZTX01 (sample SAMEA6813814, study PRJEB35770) | uncultured Candidatus Planktophila sp. | biome: Freshwater; feature: Freshwater reservoir; material: water | place: Czech Republic | collected 2017-08-18 | depth 0.5m m
CTCACGTGATGCACGTGTGATTGAGCGCAAGAAGTACGGCCTTAAGAAGGCTCGTAAGCGTTCACAATACTCAAAGCGTTAATTCACTTAAGGCGGCGTTCATGTCCCTTTTTGGTACAGATGGAATCCGCGGCTTGGCTAATGGCCAAATACTTACCGCTGAACTCGCACTCGATGTAGCCGTTGCTGCTGCACATATTCTCGTTGAAAGTTTTGATGATAAATCTGTGCGGCCGCGCGCAATTGTGGGTCAAGATTCACGAGCATCTGGTGAGTTTCTGGAAGCTGCAGTTGTTGCAGGTCTTACAAGTGCCGGCGTTGATGTTTATCGCGTTGGCGTCCTACCTACTCCAGCAATTTCATATCTAGTCGCAGCGACAAAGGCTGATCTAGGCGTAATGATCTCGGCCTCACATAATGCGATGCCAGATAACGGAATCAAGTTATTTGCTCGCGGTGGCGGCAAACTCGATGATTCAGTCGAAGCACTTATCGAAGCTCGCATTGGTGAGCCATGGGAGCGACCAACAGGACGTGGAGTCGGTCGCGCTATCAACGATGAAGGCGCAAAAGAGAAGTACATCGAGCATTTAATGACCTCAGTTGCTACGCGTTTAGACGGCCTCAAGATCGTTGTTGATTGTGCAAATGGCGCGGCATCTTTTGTGGCACCTGATGCGCTGGCACGAGCAGGGGCTACAGTTGTTGCAATTTCACATGCCCCTGATGGTTGGAACATCAACGATAACTGCGGTTCGACCTATCTTGCCAACCTAAAAGCGGCGGTAATCAAAGAAGGTGCTGATTTTGGTATCGCTCACGATGGAGATGCCGATCGTTGTCTGGCAGTTGACGCGCAAGGTAATGAAGTCGATGGCGACATGATCATGACAATTCTTGCAATCGGAATGAAGGCAAGTGGCCAACTTAAGGCCGATACGATCGTTGGAACCGTAATGAGCAACTTAGGTTTTATGCACGCGATGAAGGAAGCCGGCATTGCGGTAGAAACAACTCCTGTTGGAGATCGTTATGTTCTTGAGCGCATGCTCGAAAAAGATTTTGTTTTAGGTGGCGAACAATCTGGCCATGTCATTATGCGCAAATATGCCAATACGGGTGATGGACTTTTGACAGCGCTAGCAATCGCGCAAGAAGTGGCGCGCAGTAAGAAATCTTTGGCAGAGCTGGCAGCTGCAATGACACGTTTTCCTCAAATACTTATCAACGTTAAAGACGTGGCAAAAGAGAAGTTACCTACCTCTAAGGCAATCGCAGATGCTGTTGCTACTGCAGAGGCGAAGTTAGGATCTTCTGGACGAGTTTTGCTACGCGCCTCTGGGACAGAAGCCCTCGTAAGAGTCATGGTTGAAGCCCAAAGTGATAGCCTTGCCTCTGAAGTTGCGACAACGCTTGCAGATGTCGTAAGAAAAGAACTTTCTCTGTAATTTGGATTGATAAGAAGGAGAGCCATAGATGTGCGGCATTGTGGGATACACAGGCGCACGATCTGCAGTTGATCCACTTATCGAAGGCCTGCGCCGTCTTGAATATCGCGGCTATGACTCAGCTGGAATCGCACTCGGCACACCAACAGCGCTCTTTATCGAAAAGCGTGCCGGAAAGCTGGCAAACCTAGAGAGCGCGCTCTCCCCAAATATCCCAGTTGTTCATTCTGGAATTAGCCATACTCGTTGGGCTACCCATGGTGGACCGACTGATCGCAACGCACATCCTCACGTTGATAACGAGGGCAAGTTAGCCGTTATCCATAATGGAATTATCGAAAATTACTCAGAACTTAAGACAGAACTTGAATCTCGTGGACATACATTCGCTTCAGATACAGATACTGAATCTGTCGCCCACCTACTGTCAGATCTACGCAAAGAACACGGGGGAGATTTAACGCAGGCGATGCGCGCGGCAGTCAAACTCTTGCGTGGCTCATTTACATTATTGGCTGTTCACGCAGATGATCCAGAGCGCATTGTTGGCGTTCGTCGCAACTCTCCACTTGTTGCTGGAATCGGTGATGGCGAGAATTTCTTAGCCTCAGACGTTGCTGCCTTTATTGATTACACCAAGCGCGCAATCGAACTTGGTCAGGATGAAATCATCACCATCACGCCATCTTCAATTGAGATCATCGATCTTGATGGCAAGACTATTGCTCCCCGTGAATATGAAATTACGTGGGATGCAGCCGCTGCGCAAAAAGGTGGCTTCACACATTTCATGCTTAAAGAAATCTTCGAGCAACCTAAGGCAGTTGCAGATACTTTGATCGGTCGCTTGAGCGATAACGATCAGATTCTCATTGATGAGCTTCACATGTCTGATGCTGAAATTGCAGCGCTCAAGAAGATTGTTGTGATTGCCTGTGGTACCGCTTATCACGCAGGCATGGTTGCAAAGTACGCGATCGAAAAGTGGGCAAAGATTAGCGTTGAGGTAGAGATTGCAAGTGAGTATCGCTACCGCGATCCAATCGTTGATAGCTCCACTCTTGTAGTTGCCATCTCGCAATCAGGTGAGACGATGGATACCTTGATGGCAGTTCGTCATGCAAAGGCTGCCGGTGCTCGTGTCCTAGCAATTTGCAATACCAATAGCTCAACAATTCCACGCGAATCAGATGCTGTTATTTACACACATGCAGGACCTGAGATCGCTGTTGCATCAACTAAAGCTTTACTAACCCAGATTGTTGCCGTCTACTTACTTGGTCTCAAGCTGGCTCAAGTACGTAAAGAACTCAGCGATAAAGAAGTTAAGACCATCTATCACCAGATGCTCGAACTTCCAGGACATATCGAACAGATTCTTGAGACCGTTGAACCACTTCGTGAATTAACCCGTAAATTTGCAACATCAGATACCGTCTTATTCTTGGGTCGCAACGTTGGATATCCCGTTGCCCTAGAAGGTGCGTTGAAGCTGAAAGAACTTGCCTACATTCATGCAGAAGGTTTTGCTGGCGGCGAACTTAAGCATGGACCGATTGCTTTAATTGATTCAGTAAAGCAGACACCAGTAATTGCGATCTTGCCAGCAGGACATGAAAATGCCCTCGATGAGAAGATGTTGAGCAATATTCAGGAAGTTAAGGCGCGCGGTGCTCGCGTAATTGTTATTGCTCAAGAAGGTGATGTTGTAGTTGGCGCTGAACACATCATTCGAATTCCTTCAGGGCCAGCGCTACTGCAACCAATTTTGGCAACTGTTCCACTGCAAGTCTTTGCCTACGAGATGGCGGTGGCGCGCGGTAACGATGTTGACCAGCCGCGAAACTTGGCTAAATCTGTCACGGTGGAGTAAATGACCGAAGCAATTGAAATCCGTAAGGCCCAGAGAAATAGAGCGTTTAAGTGGTCAGCAATCCTATTTGCGGGCTTCTTGATTGTGACGCAGCAGGTTTACACCTACGGCCCACTGACAGTTTTTGATAAGCGCATCGATAGCTCTCCAAAACCACAATTTGAAGGTCTCGCTGGTTTTATTCTGCGCAGACTTGATGATCTAGGTTTGCGCGGATTAACTGCAACTGTCTTACTTTTAGCAGCAGCATTTATCGCCTGGAAATTTAAAACGTGGCGCCCCCTTAACTTAGCTTTTCTTTCGCTGATACTACTCAACCTCGTTGTGGGTTCGGCAAAATTATTGCTTGGTCGCACAAAACCGCGTCTTGGAATTGATCTCTTACATGCAGGCGGAATGTCATATCCCAGCGGCCATGCATCTAATGCTGTTTTGTCGTGGGGAATCTTGGCCTATTTGATCTATAGATATGCACACGTTGATAGATATCAAGGTCGATTAGCTACCGCTGGTGTCGTAGCAATTTCTCTAACTGTTTGCACCGTCTCCTTAATTCGACATACTCATTGGTTTACAGATCTTTTGGGTGGTCTCTTTGTAGGCAGCGCTCTGCTTGTGGCGGTAATAGCCGTAGATAGGTATGTTCCCTCGAAAAGCCAACTGCACTAGACTTCACGTCATGATTGATGGAATCGGCATCGATGTCGTTGATATCGAGCGCTTTAAAGAGAGCATTGATCGCACACCCGGCTTACGGGAAAAACTCTTTACTCCGGCAGAAGCAAGCAAACCAATTGCATCCCTTGCCGCTCGCTTTGCAGCGAAAGAAGCTCTCTATAAAGCGCTAAGCCCAGCACATGGCCTGGCCTGGCATGAGGCTGAAGTAATCAACTTTGAAAATGGAAAGCCTGCCTTTCTCTTCCGCGGTGCGATTGCCGACCTCGTTGATGGGGCGCAAGTTCACTTATCTCTCTCACACGATGGTGGCATTGCATCGGCGATGGTGGTTCTAGAGCGATGAGTACATTTAACCGCGCAGAAGCAATTGTTGATCTTGATTGCATCACAGCAAATGTGAAGCACCTTAAGGCGTTGGCCGGTGTGGATCTCATGGCTGTCGTTAAGGCTGATGCCTACGGTCATGGATTAATTCCTGTCGCACGTGCAGCACTTGCGGGTGGCGCAACCTCTTTAGGCGTTGCTCTCCTTGAAGAGGCGATCACACTTCGAGAAGCTGGAATCACTGCACCAATCTTGGCATGGCTGGTACCACCCGGTTCTGATTACAAGGCAGCCGTTGATCACGATATTGAATTAGCAGCCTCATCAATAATCGCACTCGAGGAAATTGGCGCAGTGAAATCTGCCAACCACCCACGTGTTCATCTGGAAGTAGATACTGGAATGACTCGCGGAGGATTTTTAGCTGAGTGGGGAAAGCTCGACGCTCATCATGTTTCCAATATAGATATTGTCGGAATCTTCTCTCACTTTGCTCGCGCTGATGAACCCGGGCAAGAGCAGAATGCTCTGCAGCGTGCACGGTTTAAGGAGATGGTCGCAACTTTAGAATCATTTGGATTTACAAAGATTGTTCGCCATCTCTCCAACTCTGCGGCGACGCTCAAGGATGAGGACTCACGTTTTGATCTGGTCCGAACAGGTATTGCAATCTACGGATTAACTCCAGATGTAAATACTCTGGGTACTTCAGCATCACTCGGTTTAAAGTCTGCTATGACGCTGCGCGCAAAGTTACATTTAGTAAAAGAAGTGCCAGCCAATTCACCCGTTGGATATGGCGCAACTGCTGTAACAGATCGTTATACAAAACTTGGAATTGTCGCGTTGGGATATGCCGATGGAATTCCACGCATTGCACAAGGTGCTGGAATATTTGTCCATGGCAAACGTGCACCAATAATTGGTCGAGTTTCAATGGATCAATTCGTTGTTGATTTAGGCCCAGAGTCCGAAGCAAAATCAGGTGATTGGGTAGAAGTTTTCGGTGATGGCCTGGCAGGGGGTTATACGGCCGAAGATTGGGGCAGCGCATCTGGCTCAATTAATTACGAGATAGTTACACGAATTGGCCCTCGTGTGCCTAGAATCTACCGATCTAGTTCGCAGGCGACAGAGTAGGAGATGATGTGAGTTCGAATTCTCTACTCTCCATCTCCAATCTTACTGTTGAGTTTGGTGGCCTAAAAGCTCTTGACGATGTATTTCTCAATCTTGAGAGCAATCAAGTTGTTGGTCTAATCGGCCCCAACGGAGCGGGCAAGACAACTTTATTTAATGCAATCTGCGGACTTGTTAAGCCAACATCTGGAACTTTGGCACTCAATGGTAAGGAACATGACTGGCCCGCAACTCACGACTTAACTTCTCTAGGAATTTCGCGCACACTTCAAGGCGTCGGACTTTTCCCAGATCTCACAGTTGCTGAAAATGTCATGATCGGTGCGCAGAAGTTTGCACGCACAGGGTTAATCTCTGCCGGTTTTGGACGAAACAAGAATGATGAACGAGCACTTCGCGCACGTGCGCACTGGGCTCTCGAGCGCGTCTATGCCGGCAGCCTTTCAGATAAACGCGCAGACGCTCTTTCATATCCAGATACCAAGCGAGTTGCGATCGCTCGCGCGCTTGTGAGTGAACCAAAAATTCTGATGCTTGATGAACCAGCAGGTGGACTTGGCGCTCAGGATATTGAGTGGATGAATGACCTGATTCGAAACCTTCGTTCAGCAATGTCGATTCTAATCGTTGAACACCACATGGATGTTGTCATGAGCGTCTGTGATCAACTCTATGTTCTTAACTTTGGTGAGGTTATCTCAAGCGGAAGCGCGGAGACTGTCCGTCGCGATCCTGCCGTTATCGCTGCTTACCTCGGAACCGGGGTTGCATGATGTTAAGAGTCAACAACTTAACTGTTGATCACGGCGCGATTCGTGCGATCCATGGCATTTCATTCTCTGTTGAAAAGGGCCAATTAGCGGCCATCATCGGCTCTAATGGTGCTGGAAAGACAACTCTTATGCGCACACTCTCAGGTCTAAAGAGTGCTGAAAGCGGTACGGCTACTTGGTTGGATCACAACCTTTTGCACGGAAAGCCAGAACATCATGTGCGCCAAGGCGTTTCACATGTTTCTGAAGGTAAATCTGTTATTGCGCAATTAACTGTTGAGGAAAACCTTGACCTTGGCGCTCTCTGGCGTCGTAATGGCACAGAAGCTAAGGCGACAAAGGAAGAAGTCTTTAACCTATTTCCTCGTCTAGAAGAACGACGTAAACAACTAGCTGACACTCTTTCAGGCGGTGAGCGACAGATGCTCGCAATTGGTCGTGCCTACATGTCACGCCCTGCACTATTACTTCTTGATGAGCCATCTCTTGGTCTTGCACCCCTTGTCATCGAACAGATCTTCCAATCGATCCGACAGATTGTTGATTCAATGGGTGTGACCGTTGTTCTCGTTGAACAAAATGCAATGGGTGCGCTAAAGATTGCTGATACCGGAGTTGTACTTAATCTTGGAACCGTTGCAGCAAGCGGAAAAGCATCTGACCTAATCGCCGACCCAGCAGTTCGCACTGCTTACTTGGGATTCTAGGGGAGCGCCATGAATCAATTTCTAGATATGCTCATGATCGGAATAAGCGCTGCATCCATTTATTCCTTGATGGCAATTTCGATGGTTTTGGTCTGGCGATCTACTCGCGTTGTTAATTTTGCACAGGCTGGAATGGCGCTCTTATCTTCCTACATCGGCTATGAATTAGTTGCACGAGTCGGCAATTTCTGGATTGCACTACCTCTTGCAATGATTCTTGGCGCAGCCTTTAGCGCATTCATCGAGTTTGTCTTGATGCGTACCCTGCAAAAGCACAGCACTCAAGGTGCAATTGCTGCAATCGCACCGATTATTGCAACACTTGGACTTCTTGGTTTGATTCGTGCAGGTATCGGATTCATCTGGGGCCATGGGGATGTGCAGATTGAGGCTCCGCTTTCTAAAGTTGGATTTAAGTTCGGTGATATGACCATCATTATGAACCCGATGAGTCTCTTTGTTCTTCTCTTTGTAATTACGCTCATGATCATCGTGAGCATTATTTTCCAGAAGACAAATATTGGACTTGCTTTGCGCGCATCTGCTTATGCACCAGAGATTGCTCAGCTTGCTGGCATCCGCGTCTCTGGCATCCGCACATTAGGTTGGGCGATTGCAGGAGCAGCAGGTGCTGCCGCCGGAATCTTACAAACAGTCAACGGAACAGGTGCACTTACCCCGGAGTCACTCGAATTTAGTTTGCTCCTAGTCTTTGGATTTATTGCAGCTGTTATCGGTGGACTTGAATCTCTACCGGGTGCAGTACTTGGAGCGCTCATTCTTGGATTAGTTCTTGCAGCTGTTCAAATCTATATAAGTGGAGCACTCGTCTTTATTGTTGCATTCTTACTCTTGTTATTAGTTTTGATTGTACGTCCCCAAGGATTCTTAGGTTCTAAGGCAGGTCGCCGTGCTTAAGAAATATCCAATCATCACATTTGCCTTCTTTGGCTATGTCCTATTCCTTATTAGCAATCGCCTCGATGAACTTCGTGTCTATCAAGGTGCAACAGTTGCGATTTACGCAATTGGTGTCGCATCCCTGATTCTCCTTATTGGTTATTCAGGTCAAGTCTCACTTGGCCACGGTGCACTTCTTGCGATCGGTGGTTACGCAGCAGCACTTGCTCGAATTCATTACGATGCGCCTGTCTGGTTAACATTTGTTGTAGCCGTATTCGCCGCAGCAATAGGTGGAGCACTTTTAGGTTTAGCTGCTGCGCGATTGAGTGGTCCGTATTTAGCTGGAACAACTCTTGCGCTGGCAATTGGTCTGCCATCTATTGCAAACCAATTCCCTATTCTCGGCGGTGAACAAGGAATTACTTTTGATATCGGTCTCCCACCAGCTTCACTTGGTGAAGATTTCACACAGTACAAATGGTTCTTCTGGATCTGTTGGGCAGCTGCTCTCATTACTCTTTACTGGCTACGAAATGTTCTCAACTCCAGATATGGCCGTGGGTGGCGTGCGGTGCGAAGCAACGATGTCGCTGCCGAACTTGCTGGCCTTCATGTGGGTCGTAATAAAGTTCTAGCCTTTACCATCAGCGCAGGCCTTGCAGGCCTCGCTGGAGCCCTCTTAGCGATGACAATTAACCTCGCTTCACCCGGTGTTTTCCCGCTTGCGCTCTCATTTTCTCTCGCGACAGGCGCAGTTCTCTCTGGCGTAACTACCCTCGGAGGCATCATGATTGGCTCAGTGACTCTGGTGGCCATCCCTGAGATCGCCCTAGCGATAGCCGATCGCTACGGCTCAGAGACGATCACTACGAACTTGCCAGGTTTGTTGGTGAGCGCGTTACTGATCTTGACTGTTCTCTTCGTTCCAAATGGACCGGTTGAACAGATGCACGCTAAGCGTGCGAAGAGAGGACACTCTTCGCATAGCCCGGTCGAGATCTCAGTACGCGTTGGACATAAGACATGGTCAACAAAGAAGTAGTACACGTAGTAAAGATGTAAGAAGTAAGAAAGAATCCCGCAAGGGCCCTCGATGGAAGGAATGAAATGATCAGAATCAAACGTCGGAAGTTGATAACAACTTCTGCGGTGCTTGCAATTGCAGCCCTCACAGTAGCTACTGTGCCTGCACAAGCGCTGAACCCACAAATGGCAGATCCTGGAGTTACCGCCTCAACAATTAAGTTGGGCATTACCTCTCCACTGACCGGTATCGCTTCTCCTGGATATAGCAAGATTCCAGGTGCGATGAAGGCGTACTTCGATTACGTCAATACAAATGGCGGAGTCAACGGTCGCAAGATCACACTTGTGAGCAAGGACGACCAGTACATCCCAACAACTGCAGTGGCTAAGGCGAACGAACTCATTCTTCGCGACAAGGTCTTCGCACTTGTAGGAACACTTGGAACAGCGAGCACAAAGGCTCTTACCGCGTCAACACAGCTTTCAAAGCGCGGAATTCCTTCACTCTTTGTTAATACAGGCTGGAGTGGTTTTGCCGACAAGAAGGCATACCCAACAACATTCTCAATCTTGCCTTCATATCAAATGGAAGCAAAGATCATGGCTAAGTACGTCAAGGAAACCTACGCAGGCAAGAAGATTGCCCTCATCTATCAGGATGATGACTTTGGTCGCGATGCACTCGCTGGCTTTAAGACAGCAGGCCTGACATTTGATGTATCCATTCCTTACGCTTCAGGTTCACAGGCTCTACCTGCAACAGGTGCTGGCTGGATCTCTAAACTCAAGACCGCAGGTGCTGAAGTCACAGTCTTCTTCGGTGTGACATCTGCAGCAACTGCAGCTCTTGCAAATGCTTATGGCGCAGGATTTAAGACACAGTGGGTCTTGGGTTCAGTCAGTGGCGATGCAACAGCAGTCGCAGCAGCTAACCCTGCCTATGTGCCACTTCTCTTCGGTGCAAAGGGCTTCTCATTTGCTCCAGCTCCAACAGATACAACTGATGAATACATTAAGTTGTTCCAGTCAATCTATGCAGCAGCTCAGCCAAAGCAGACCTTCGATAACAACGTTGTCGCCGGTATGTCTAACGCTTTCTTAGCAGTTCAAGCGCTTAAGGCAGCTGGTCCAAATCTGACTCGCAAGGGTCTGATCAGCGCAATCGAGACAAAGGGTTCAACCTTTGCTAACCCATTCCTTACTCCACTCGGTTACTCAACAACATCACACAGTGGTGCTAACGGTTACTGGGTTGGAACATTTGGACCAACCGGTATGTTGACACCTGATGGTGGCAAGTACACCGTCTACTCAACCGATTCAGGAACTGGTCCTGTTGTTCTTTCAACATACAAGCGCCCAGCAATGCCTGCGAAGGGACTCTAATAATGAAAATCTCACTTAAGTCACGTATCGTCTCAGTACTTGCTGTCACAGCACTTGCTGGAACAGTAGTAGTCGGTGCACCAACTGCAGCTAACGCTGCACCACAGTGCCTAACCGCCAACTTCGTTACCCAATGCGCAGGCGTTGGTGCAGATGGCGCTCCATACACATTCGTTGCAGCCGCAAACTTCAATGGAACAGTGTTTGTGTATTCACATGGAGTTCGCCCGCCAATCGACATCCCGGCAACACTTGCTCCAGTTGGTCCATACACAAAGACCAATGCAGCAGAACCTGCTCCACTTGCTGCAAGTGACTTGTCAGTCATGAACAAGCTAATTGCTGCCGGTTACGGCGTTGCAGGTTCTGGTTTTTCTCGCCAGGGCATCAACACCGCTGAAGCACTTGCTGCGAACAAGGAATTGATCGCAACATTTAAGACAAAGTTCCCAACAACAAAGAATGTAATTGCATGGGGAGTATCTCTTGGTGCAATGCACTCACAGATGTTGGCTGAGAAGAACCCAGAGCTTGTCGATGGCGTGATTCTTGCTTGTCCTGCAGCAAATCCACAGGATGCGTTGATGGCTTACTTTGGCGATGCTCTCTGGGGCTTTAAGGCTCTCTTTGATCCAAGCATCAAGGTTGGTGGCTACTCCACTGATCCTGCGACTCGTGCAGCAGAGCAGTACGCAAATATCGGTAAGGTTCTTACCGTTCTAGGGAAGCTTTCAGCGGGTCTCGCATCTGGCGCATGGCCAGATACAGCAAGCCCTGCAGGTAAGGCTCTTCAAGCAGCTGGTATCCCTTCACGTTCTGCGTTGTTGACTGTTGGCCTCATGGCTGGCGTCTCAACACGAAGCAAGCATGTGGATGGAACATCTGGTCCTGTCGGGGCGGCTGAAACTTATCCATTGGCTATCGCACCAGCAGTTGGTGTTCTAGAAAACTTAGGCGCAACGCTGAACTACGGAACACTACTCATCGCAGATGGTGAACTACTTGCTGGTGGAAAGGTCTTTGATAATACAAAGACCGATTACGCAGCACGTGTTGCAGCAGATGCTGACATCTACTCATTCGCACTCAGTGGTAACGCTGCAGTAGCTGGCATCATCGGTGCTCTCGCTGCAACACCACGCGAGACTGCAGATCCAGCAGCAGTTGCGAAGATTCCAAGCTTGGTTGGTCTTTCAGGAAAGATCACAAAGCCAACCTTGATCTTCCAGTCTGAATCAGATGAGTTCGTGCCAGCTTCAATTGTCCAGTGGTATATCGATACTTACGCTGAACAATATGCAGGTGAGAAGATGAAGGCGATGGCAGATGCTAAGAAGTCACGTAGCTATGTCGCACCAACAAACAACTTGGTCGTACTGTGGCAAAAGACTGCCGCTAAGTACTCCAAGTTTGTTGGTACCTCACCAGATCTCACAGCGACACCAGGTGCTGGAACAGGCCACTGCGCCTTCACTGCAGCACAGTGGTTGGCAGCAGCTGATCTCATGGTTGCAACACTTAAAGATGGCAAGTTCCCACTAGGCGGCAAAATTGCAACAACTGCCCGCAAGGTTGGCCTGTCATATGACAATAAGTTCAGAGTGCCTCTATTTAAGTCACTTCAGTAACTTATAAAAGCAGTAAGTACGAAAGGCCCTGGGAAACCAGGGCCTTTCGTCATCTACTACCCTTAACCATTATGGGAACACGTGAGGTTGGCACGCATCGCATCGCAGATGTTGAGCAGATGGCTGCCCTCGGTGAAAAGATCGCACGCAAATGTCGTGCTGGAGATTTGATACTTCTTAACGGTCCACTGGGTGCAGGTAAGACCGTGTTTGTACAGGGTGTTGGTCGGGCACTTGGAATCAGCGATGTCACATCACCGACATTTGTAATCTCGCGAATTCATAAAGGTTCATTGCCGTTAATCCAGGTCGATGTTTATCGTTTACTAGAGGCTGGAAATGCTGCTGCCTATCTCGATGATTTAGATCTTGATACTGCTCGCGAGGATGGCCTTACAGTTATTGAATGGGGCGGGGCAGAATCTGCTCGCCTAAGCGATGATCGTTTAGAGATTGATATTGATCGCACAAATGATGAACGAGTTGTCACGATCCGCGCAATTGGTTCTCGCTGGGATGGCGTAGAGCTATGAGCGTCTCTCTTGTTATTGATACCGCCACAGCACGAACAATCGTGGGCATTGTGAGAGATGATGAAATCCTTTGGCAGGGATTCCATAATGGTTCAACTGATCACGGTAATGCTGTTGCAGCGCTAGTAAAACAAGCACTGGCTGCGGGAGTTAATCCTGATCGTGTTGTTGTAGGTATGGGTCCGGGACCATTTACGGGGCTGCGCGTTGGTATCGCATTTGCTCGCGCATTTGCTGCTGCGCGAAATATTGCAGTCGTTGGCATCTGTTCACTTGATGCAATCGTTGTCGATCAAGATGAGTACACCGTTGCAATAGATGCTCGTCGTAAAGAGATTTACTGGGCTACCTACAAATCAGGAAAGCGCATCGAGGGACCGGCAGTTAACTTCCCGGCAGATGTCGACGGATATCTCCTTGATCTCTATCCAGATATCACCCGACTTGTTGAGCTATCTGCCGATCAGAACTACACAGAGCCGTTCTACTTACGTAGGCCAGATGCGGTAGCAACGGTGGATCGAACATGACAATTACTTATCGCGCGATGATCCCGTTAGATATTCCAGTTGTTGCAGCAATGGAGAAAGAGATCTTTAAAGATGATCCATGGTCAATCGGCCAATTTAAAGAGGAGATCTCCAATAACGGGATAACTCGTCACTATCTCGTTGCCTGCGATGGTAATCACCAGATTATTGGGTGGGCAGGTGCCATGTGTGCGACAGAGGGTGCTGATACCGATGTTTTAACCGTGGCTGTCGACCCAGACTTTCGTCTTCGCGGAATTGCGCGCCATATGGTGACTTCACTTATTGATTGGGCATATTCAAAGAAATCGCCAACGATTTTCTTAGAGGTTGAAAAGAACAATTTGGCAGCACAGGCGCTGTACATCTCAGAAGGCTTCACGGTTATTTCGATGCGTCCTGATTATTACGGGGCGGGCATTGATGCTCTGGTGATGTCCAAGGTGCTCGAATGAGAGGGCCACTAGTACTTGGTATTGAGACTTCATGTGATGAGACTGCGATCGGAATTGTTGCCGGACGTACCTTGCTTGCCAATGTCATCGCATCAAGTGTTGATGAGCATGCACGTTTTGGTGGAGTTGTGCCAGAGATTGCAAGCCGAGCCCATCTGGAAGCGATTCAACCCGCACTTGCGCAAGCACTGAAAGATGCGGGCTTAACGCTTCGAGATATTGATGCAGTTGCAGTAACTGCAGGTCCTGGACTAATTGGTGCACTCTTAGTTGGAACATCAACTGCTGCAGGGTTAGCACTTGGGCTTGGGCGTCCGATATACGCAGTCAATCATTTAGCGGCACACATCAGTGTTGATTACTTAACTCACAGCAATCCAGTCAAACCAACGATTGCACTGTTGGTTAGTGGAGGACATTCATCACTTTTAAAGATTGATGACATCACACATTCGATTACCAAACTCGGTGCAACGATGGATGATGCAGCAGGTGAGGCCTTCGACAAGATTGCACGGATTATGGATTTAGGTTTTCCAGGTGGCCCAGCTATCGATCGCACCGCGCGCGATGGCAATCCGACAGCGATTGATTTTCCGCGGGGACTTACAACATCGGAAGATTGGCGAACTCGCCCCTACGATTTCTCATTCTCAGGACTTAAGACAGCAGTCGCTCGATACCTGGAAGCGACACCGCAATATGCAAAGGCCGATGTTGCAGCATCTTTCCAAGAAGCTGTCGTGGATGTTCTCTTGCAGAAAGCAGTACGTGCCTGCCAAGAATCTGGAATCGATCGCCTTGTGATCGCAGGGGGAGTCGCTGCCAACTCGCGCCTTCGCCATCTGGCTACCGAGCGTTGCGAGCGCGCCAAGATCGCACTGGCCATCCCAGAACCAGCCCTGTGCACCGATAACGGGGCGATGGTGGCCTCACTGGGGGCTCTTATGGTCGCTGCCGGCCGTCCTGCCAGCCCGCTGGCATTTGATGCGACCTCTTCCATGGCGGTAGAAACGGTCAGTCTCTAGCCCACTAGGCCCAGCTGGCTCGATTTGCAGGCGGGAATAGGCGAGCCTAGTCTTAGCGTTAGCACTCTCGACCCCACACTGCTAATAGCAAAAGGAGTAAGACCATGGCCATTGCCATTAAGCCACTTGAAGATCGCATCGTTGTAAAGACCAACGAGGCTGAGACAGTTACAGCATCAGGTTTGGTTATCCCAGATACCGCCAAAGAGAAGCCACAGGAAGGCGTAGTTCTAGCCGTTGGCCCAGGCCGCTTTGATGATGGCGTGCGCGTTCCAATGGATGTCAAGGTTGGCGATGTTGTTCTTTACAGCAAGTACGGCGGAACTGAAATGAAGTTCAACAACGAAGAGTTCCTCGTTCTTTCAGCTCGCGACGTTCTCGCAGTAATTGAGCGATAGACGATGGGAAAAATTCTAGATTTCGACGAGCATGCTCGTCGTGCGATGGAGCGCGGAGTAAATATCCTCGCTGACACCGTCAAAGTAACACTGGGTCCTAAGGGTCGAAACGTAGTGATTGCCAAATCATTTGGCGCACCAGTGATTACAAACGATGGTGTCACCATTGCAAAGGAAATTGAACTTTCAGATCCAGCCGAGAACATGGGCGCACAGCTTGTAAAGGAAGTTGCAACTAAGACAAACGATGTTGCAGGCGACGGAACAACAACTGCGACCGTATTGGCACAAGCAATGGTTAAGGAAGGTCTTCGTAACCTTGCAGCCGGTGCTCAGCCAATGGATCTCAAGCTCGGAATCGAAGCAGCTGTTGAGGCTGTCTCAAAGAAGCTGCACGAGATCGCTATTCCTGTAAAGGATCGCGCACAGATTGCAGATGTTGCAACAATCTCAGCTAAGGATCGCACTATCGGAGATCTCATCGCAGAGGCGATGGATAAGGTCGGCAAAGATGGCGTCATCACAGTTGAAGAAGCATCGACTGCATCTGTCGAACTCGAATTCACAGAAGGAATGCAGTTCGATAAGGGCTACATCTCTCCTTACTTTGTAACAGACCAAGACCGTATGGAATCAGTACTAGATGATGCCTACATCTTGATCTCAGCAAATAAGATCTCAGCTTTGTCTGAACTACTTCCAATCTTGGAAAAGGTTTCACAGGCAGGAAAGCCACTCTTGATCATCGCAGAAGATGTTGAAGGAGAAGCACTTTCTACCCTCGTTGTTAACCGTATGCGTGGAGTATTTACTTCCGCGGCAGTTAAGGCTCCCGGCTTTGGCGATCGTCGTAAGTCAATGTTGCAAGATATTGCAATCTTGACCGGCGGACAGGTCGTCTCAAGTGAGATCGGCATGAAACTCGATCAGGTTGCGCTAACAGATCTTGGACGCGCTCGCCGTATCGTGATCACAAAGGATGCAACAACCATCGTTGATGGGGCAGGGGATAAGGCAGCAGTTACTGGCCGCGTCACTGAAATCCGCAACGAGATTGCAACATCTGATTCCGATTGGGATAAAGAGAAGTTGCAAGAACGTGTGGCAAAACTTTCAGGTGGCGTCTGCGTCATCAAGGTTGGTGCACATACTGAAGTCGAACTTAAAGAGAAGAAGCTTCGCCTAGAGGACGCCATCTCAGCTACCCGCGCGGCAGTTGAAGAAGGCATCGTTATCGGCGGCGGCGCAGCACTTGTGCATGCAGCAGATACTCTCGAAGGCGATCTCGGATTTACCGGAGATAAGGCAGTCGGAGTACGTCTTGTTCGCAAGGCATGCGATGAGCCTCTTCGCTGGATTGCTGAAAACGCTGGCCTTGAAGGCTATGTCGTAGTTGCAAAGGTGCGCGCACTTAAAGTCAATGAAGGCTTTAACGCAGCAACTGATGTCTATGGCGATCTTGCAAAAGATGGTGTTATCGATCCAGTTAAGGTGACTCGTTCAGCACTTGCTAACGCTGCATCTATCGCTGCAATGTTCATCACCACTGAAGCACTTGTCTACGAGCGCCCAGCCGATGAAGAACCATCAGCAGGTGGCCACGGCCACTCACATGGACCTGGTGGACACAGCCACTAGTAAAAAACTGCATTAAAGAGAAAACCCCCGCGAGTTATTCGCGGGGGTTTTCTCTTTAGAGGAGGATTTAAAAATTAACTTGCGTGTGAGACCGAATTCTCGGCAACGATCGCTGCAGGAATTGTTAGCGGTGTAACGCCCTGGCGCTCGAGGATTACGGCGCGATCATCTTCTGAAAGGCCTCCCCAAATTCCGTATGGCTCTTGCACAGCTAGAGCATGTGCGCGGCAGGCAGCGATTACTGGGCAGGTGGCACAGACCGCCTTTGCTGCGTTCTCGCGATTACGACGACGTGGACCGCGTTCTCCATCAGGATGGAAGAACATCTCAGGATCAAGATCGCGACAAGCGCCTTTGTACTGCCATTCCCACTCTTCCATTACGGGAATCGGTAAGCGTGAAATCTCAGCCATCTCTTTACTCCTGTTCGGTACTCGGTTAGGGAGACAATACAACCGTTTCATAAGTTGTTCAAGTATCTAACGAGTCAAACCTGCTTCAAAGCCGAAAAATTCCTGATTTGAGCATGATTTCAAGTGGTGAGATGGGCCACTAGGGGCCACGATTACCCCATGAGCCCAGCAGAGCAGCCGCCATTAGCCACAGGAGAGCTCCTGAGCGTGGCAGCGGTGGCTCGCAGGATTGGCGTTGCCCCAGCAACACTTCGCACCTGGGCCAGGCGTTATGGGATCGGACCAACAGAGCACGAGGCAGGTTCGCATCGAAAGTACTGCCCATCTGATTTAGCAAAGCTCACCATCATGCGCCGCCTCATTAGCGCAGGTGTTGCACCGGCAGATGCTGCAGAGCAAGCAAAGACTCACGAAGGCGAAGTAGTAATCGAAGAGCTCACGTCATTGTGTCGTGAATGCGATGAGACGATTGATGCAATCTTCAATGCTTCAGAAGCGCTGGATTCACTCTTTGTTGAAACGATGTTGCGCAATGAGATTTCAGAGAATGGAATTATCAGTGCCTGGCAAGAAGTATTTGTTCCTGTGCTCATCCAAGTCGGGGCGGCATGGGAGAAATCTGGCAAGGGTATTGAAGTCGAACATATGCTCACCGAAATTCTCAAGCGAGTGCTGCGCGAATCAACATCAGAAATAGTGGCGCCAGTAAATACTCGCCCCGTGTTACTTGCCTCAGTTGGCGAAGAGCTTCACTCACTTGCACTTCATGCACTCGCTGCCGCTTTGGCAGAGCGCGGAATTGAGACTCACTTCCTAGGTGCACGAACACCTGTTGAAGCAATCTCATCAATGGTCTCTCGCTTTGCACCGCCGGCAGTTTTCTTATGGGCCCAACTGCCAGTCAATGGTGATCCAAAGTTTGTTACCGGCATCCCTGCAGTCCGCCCAGCACCGCGCGTCATCATCGGCGGTCCAGGGTGGAATCCCGATAAGTGCCAAGATGCCCACTTTGTAGGCTCACTTACCCTCGCAGTAGATGAGATTGCGATGGCGGTCGGGGCCTAAGCCCACCGATAGACTGCGCCCATGAGCGAGCACGACAAGGTCACAATGCTTGGCCTGACATATGACGATGTCCTGCTGCTGCCAGATGCCTCCGAAGTTGTTCCCAGTGAAGTAAATACATCGACCTGGTTGACGCGCAATATCTCTTTAGCAGTGCCGTTGGCATCTTCTGCCATGGATACCGTTACTGAATCTGCCATGGGAATTGCGATGGCAAAGGCTGGTGGAATCGGAATCATTCACCGTAATTTTTCTATCGAAGATCAAGTAACTCACGTCAAACTCGTTAAAAACGTTGGCCTTGCAGGTGCCGCAGTCGGTGTTGGCGATGATGGATATGCACGCGCACAGGCGCTGATCGAAGCTGGCGTTGATGTTGTCGTAGTTGATACAGCCCACGGTCATCACCGCGCAGTGTTAGAAGCAATCGAGCGCATTAAGAAGTTTTCTCCGACGACAGAAATCATCGGCGGCAATATCGCAACACGTGCTGGTGCGCAGGCGCTGATTAATGCCGGAGCCGATGCGGTAAAGGTTGGCGTTGGTCCGGGATCGATTTGTACAACTCGTGTTGTTGCAGGCGTCGGTGTTCCACAAGTAACGGCGATCATGGAAGCAGCTAAGGCATGTAACAAGGCCGGCATTCCACTTATCGCAGATGGCGGATTGCAATACTCAGGAGATATCGTCAAGGCAATAGTTGCCGGCGCACACTCTGTAATGCTTGGTTCACTATTGGCCGGTTGTGATGAATCACCAGGTGAGCTCATCGAAATTGATGGCCGCAAATACAAGGCATATCGTGGAATGGGTTCACTCGGTGCGATGCAATCTCGTGGCGAGCAGAAGTCATACTCCAAGGATCGCTACATGCAAGATGATGTTTTGAGCGAAGACAAGTTAGTTCCAGAAGGCATTGAAGGAAAAGTTGCTTACCGCGGATCTGTCGCAGAAGTTGTTCACCAACTCGTTGGTGGATTACGTAGCGGCATGGGATATGCCGGAGCCCCTGATGTTGAAACACTCCGCCGCGATGGACACTTGATTCAAATTACTGCTGCAGGGTTACAAGAGAGCCATCCACACGATGTACTTCATGTAGCCGATGCACCTAACTACACACAGGCTAAGTAAGGAGAGCGACCCATGGATATCGAAATCGCACCAGGAAAACGCGCTCGCCAGGCTTACTCTTTCGACGATATCGCTATCGTGCCAAGTCGCCGTACCCGCGACCCAGAAGATGTCTCAACTACATGGCAGATTGATGCCTACAAATTTGATCTTCCAATGTTGGCAGCGCCTATGGATTCAGTTGTTTCTCCTGAGACTGCAATTGAAATCGGTCGCCTTGGTGGTCTTGGCGTACTCAACCTCGAAGGTTTGTGGACACGTTATGACGATCCACGTATTCCGCTGGGTGAGATCGCATCAATGCCAGATAAGCATGCCACCCGACGTATGCAAGAAATTTATAGCGCGCCAATTCGTCCAGAGTTGATTAAAGAGCGTATTCAAATGATTCGCGATGCTGGAGTCACTGTTGCGGCATCACTTTCACCACAACGTACCGCCGAACTTCATAAGGCTGTTATTGCAGCTGGTGTCGATATCTTCGTGATTCGTGGAACAACTGTTTCAGCAGAGCACGTGGCATCAGAGCGCGAAGAGTTAAACCTTAAGAAATTCATCTACGAACTAGATGTTCCTGTCATTGTTGGCGGCGTTGCCACAACAACAGGTGCACTTCACCTCATGCGCGCAGGTGCTGCCGGTGTATTGGTTGGCTTTGGCGGGGGAGCAGCACACACCACACGAAAAGTTTTGGGAATCGAAGTTCCAATGGCATCTGCCGTTGCCGAAGTTGCTGCAGCTCGTCGCGAATACTTAGATGAATCTGGTGGACGTTATGTTCACGTTATTGCAGATGGCGCAGTTGGTCGCTCTGGCGATATCGCAAAAGCAATTGCAATGGGAGCAGATGCCGTCATGATGGGATCACCTCTTGCAAAAGCGACAGAGGCACCTGGTCTTGGTTGGCACTGGGGATCAGAGGCACATCACGGGCAACTTCCTCGCGGAGAGCGCGTGAATGTTGGCACTGTTGGTTCACTAGAAGAAATTTTGCTCGGACCATCACATAGCGCCGACGGTTCAATGAACCTCTTTGGTGCACTTCGTCGCTCAATGGCAACGTGTGGATATTCAGATGTGAAATCTTTCCAGCGCGTAGAGGTGCTTATTAGTCATGGCAAGTAACGTCACTTCCGGTGGCGTTTTAGTCGTCGATTTCGGTGCACAGTACGCACAGCTCATTGCTCGTCGCGTACGTGAAGCAAACGTTTATTCAGAACTCGTTCCGCACTCAATTACTGCAGCAGAGGTTGTAGCCAAGAAGCCAGCAGCAATCATTCTCTCTGGCGGACCATCAAGTGTCTATGCAGAGAATGCACCAACTTTTGATTCATCAATTCTTACTTTAGGAATTCCTGTCTTTGGAATCTGTTATGGATTCCAAGCGATGGCACAGGGCCTCGGTGGCATCGTTAGCCAGACAGGAAAATCTGAGTACGGCCGCACCGATTTAGCCGCAACGACACCTGCAAAGATTTTCTCATCACTCCCAGATTCACAGAAGGTCTGGATGTCACACGGTGATGCAGTCACACAAGCACCTCCAGGATTTACAGTTGTGGCATCCACTTCTGATACAGCCATCGCAGCTTTTGAAAATGAAGGCGGAGATTTGGCCGGTGTGCAGTTCCACCCAGAAGTTCTTCACTCCGAACATGGTCAAGCAATTCTTAAAAACTGGCTTATCAATATCGCTAAGTGTCCTGCTACATGGACGACGGCAAATATTGCAGCAGATGAAATCGAAAAAGCACGAACAGTTATTGGATCTAAGCGAGTGATCTGTGGCCTTTCAGGCGGCGTTGATTCAGCAGTTGCCGCAGCGATTATTCAAAAGGCTGTGGGCGAGCAGCTCACCTGCGTCTTTGTCGATCATGGTCTATTGCGCAGCGGGGAATCTGAGCAAGTGCAACGCGATTTCGTTGCATCCACTGGCGTGCAACTTGTCGTAGTTGACGCCGTTGACCAATTCTTATCCGCGCTCAAAGGCGTTACAGATCCAGAAGAGAAGCGAAAGATTATTGGCCGCGAATTCATTCGCTCATTTGAGAAGGCTGCCCGCGATATCGCAGCAGGTGGAGATGTTGAATTCTTAGTGCAAGGAACTCTCTATCCTGATGTTGTTGAATCAGGTGGTGGCTCAGGAACTGCCAATATTAAATCTCACCACAATGTGGGTGGATTGCCAGATGATTTGAAGTTCTCTCTCGTCGAACCACTACGCACACTCTTTAAAGATGAAGTGCGTCAGGTCGGTCTTGAACTTGGACTACCTGAAGAAATAATTTGGCGCCAACCATTTCCTGGTCCAGGACTTGGTATTCGCATTATTGGTGAAGTTACCCAAGAGCGTCTTGATCTCTTACGCAAAGCAGATGTGATTGCACGCGCTGAACTTAAAGCCGCAGGCCTTGATCGCACGATCTGGCAATGCCCAGTTGTGCTTCTCGCAGATGTTCGAAGCGTTGGCGTGCAGGGCGATGGTCGTACCTATGGCCATCCAATTGTGATCCGCCCAGTATCAAGTGAGGATGCCATGACTGCAGACTGGTCGCGTATTCCATACGAAGTTCTTGAAAAGATTTCAACGCGCATTACTAATGAAGTTCAGGGAGTAAATCGCGTCGTCCTCGATGTCACATCAAAACCGCCAGCTACAATCGAGTGGGAGTAAAAATGAGAAAAGTTCTAGTTATAGCCATATCTTTCTGCTTATTTGCTGCAACATCGGTTCCAGCACAGGCAGCAGAGCGTCCAACATCTGTCGCTTCATGCAAAAAGTCAACAGCTAAGCCACGCGTTCCAGCAACTCTTAAGCAGCCAATGGTTCCGGCCAAGAAGATTCCTGCAACTCTTACTCTCAATACAAATTGTGGACCAATTCGCGCAACCTTGTTAACTAAACGCGCACCACAAACGACAACAAACATTTCATTCTTAGCAAATGCCAAATACTTTGATGGAACAATCTGTCATCGCCTGACTACGCAAGGACTCTTTGTTTTGCAGTGCGGTGATCCAACTGCGCAAGGTGCTGGCAGTCCAGGAAGTTGGGTTGGTTATAAGGAAGAGAACTTGCCTAAAGTCGGTGCCAAGAACTACCCAGCAGGCACACTGGCAATGGCTAATAGCGGCCCTGGCACCAATGGCAGCCAATTCTTCTTAGTTTATGCCGACACACAGTTAGGTCCTGATTACACAATCTTTGGTCGCATTACTTCAGGCTTGGATCTACTTAAGAAGATTGCAGAAGTTGGTGCCTATAAAGTTGAGTCAGATGGTCAAGCATATTACGCGCCAGATGGTTTTCCAGTTCAACTTGTTGTTATCGAAAAGGCAACTGCAAAATAGATTTAATTTGTATGTACGATTTTGAAAGCTTCTGCAATTCGTCCATCAGGCAATCCACCAAGGCCGGCATTGCGCTGGCCCCATTCGCGGACCATGTTGTCGAGCTCTTTATTGTGAGCAGTCTGCGAAACATGGCTATGGAGAGCAGCCATCTTTAAATCAAAGGTATCGGTGATATCTACAAAGTGATCAGGTTGAGCAAAACCCATCATCCAGACTTCTTTGACGCGCCACGGAGCAAGACCTTCGTCATCAAGTAAATCGGTAAATGCAAAAGGATTACGTGCATCGGGATAGACCGCTTGTATTGCTGCCTCACCAGCTGCAAGGTGATCTGGATGGCTAGCACCAATGCGCTCCCAGTTTCGTTCAGGTGATTGGCAGACCATGCGATCGGGCTTTGAAATACGGATCTGTCGCACTAAATCTTTTCGAAGTGCCAACGTTGGTTCGAGGTGTCCATCTACATAATTTAAGAAAGTGATATCAGTGACTCCGATAGCAGCACCTGCTGCACGTTGCTCGCGCTGGCGAACAGCGGGCATCTCTTCCTTTGTATACCCAGATTCTTCGCCACCTTGATCACCATTGGTACAGAAAACATAGGAGACGTGGATTCCAGCCTTGATCCATTTGGCGATTGTTCCGCTTGCCCCAAAATCTGAGTCGTCAGGGTGTGCATTAACAACTAATACACGTGAGATTTCGGAATCGTTAAGAGGCTCCATGTTGGCCGATCCTAATAGACTCCCGCGCATGAGCGAAATGGCAACGCCTGCAGATGCCTTGATTGAAGGTCTCAATCCAGCGCAGCAGGCTGCCGTAATTCACACCGGTGGCCCATTACTTGTTGTCGCTGGCGCGGGCTCTGGAAAAACTCGCGTACTCACTCGACGTATCGCTTACTTGATGGCAGCACGTGGAGTGCGTCCCTACGAAATTTTGGCAATCACTTTTACCAACAAGGCTGCTGGTGAAATGAAAGAGCGAGTAGCAGAACTTGTTGGACCGGTTGCAAAGTCAATGTGGGTATCTACATTTCACTCTGCCTGTGTTCGTCTGCTTCGCCTCGAGGCACATCGTCTAGGTTTCACAAATTCATTTAGCATCTACGACTCAGCAGATTCTCTTCGTCTGGTCACGATTGTTGCGAAAGAACTCAACTTGGATCCAAAGCGCTATCCACCACGTCAATTTCAATCCATGATTTCAAATGCCAAGAACGAGTTACTTGGACCTCAGGATTATCTCAACGCCACGACCAACCAATTTGAACAAGTTGTAGCAGATGTCTATTCGGTCTATCAGAAGCGATTGCAATCAGCCAATGCGATGGATTTCGACGATTTGATTTTAAATACAGTCAAAGTAATCCAGCGTTTTCCTGAAGCGAAGGCGCGCATGCGATCTCGCTTTAAACATATCTTGGTTGATGAATACCAAGATACAAACCATGCGCAATACATCCTGGTTCGCGAACTCACAGGATCACTCGAAGATGGAACACCTCCTGCCGAGCTCTGCGTGGTGGGCGATGCCGATCAATCAATCTACGGCTTCCGCGGTGCAACGATTAGAAATATTCTGCAATTCGAACTCGACTATCCCAATGCGACAACAGTTTTGCTCGAGCAAAATTATCGCTCTACTCAGAATATTCTTAATGCAGCCAACGCTGTCATTACCCAGAATGCTTCCCGGAAAGAGAAGAACCTCTGGACGGATTCAGGTGCGGGTGCCCCACTTACCGGTTATGTCGCTGAATCAGAACACGATGAAGCAGAGTTTGTAAAAGATGAAATTCGTTCACTGCAAAGAAACGGCACATCAGAGCCAGGGGATACCGCAATTTTCTATCGCACCAACGCTCAATCTCGCGTCTTTGAAGAAGTCTTTATGCGGGCGGCTCTTCCCTACAAAGTAGTTGGTGGACTTCGATTCTACGAACGTAAAGAGGTAAAGGATCTACTTGCCTATCTGCGCGTGCTGGCAAATCTTGAGGATGAGATCTCACTTCGACGAATCATCAATATTCCAAAACGTGGCATCGGTGATCGCGCCTTAGAAGAAGTCGATCGCTTTGCCGCACTACAGGGCATCACATTTTGGCAAGGACTTAATCGTTGTGCAGAAGCGCAGGAAGTTCCATCGCGGGCCGCGGGTTCGATTCTGCAATTTGTATCAATGATGAGCGCACTCGCCGTATTGGTAGAAGCAAAGACAAAACCTTCTGTCATTATTGAAGCGATCCTTGAGCAATCAGGATTATTGACAGAGCTGGAAGCGAGTTCTGATCCGCAGGATGAAGTACGAGTGGAGAACCTTAAAGAACTCGTAGCAGTTGCCATGGAGTATGAAGAGCGCCCCTTTGAAGCGCTGGCTGAGGATGAAGAGATTTCACTCTCAGGTTTTCTGGAAAAGGTTGCACTCGTTGCAGATGCTGATGAGATTCCAGATGGAGAAGATCATGGCGGAGTTGTCACTCTGATGACGCTTCACACCGCGAAAGGTCTTGAATTTCCTACAGTCTTTCTCACCGGTATGGAAGATGGAATATTTCCGCACTCACGAACATTTGATGACAAAGATGAGATTGAAGAAGAACGCCGACTTGCTTACGTTGGTCTCACCCGTGCCGAAGAGCGTCTCTATATTTCTCGCGCTGAATATCGTTCGTCGTGGGGCGCGCCTAATTACAATCCACCTTCTCGCTTTCTTGACGAGATTCCAGAAGATCTCATTCAGTGGCGCAACGAGGGACGTTCTAGCTTCTCACCGTCTACTTCGGTGCGAACATCACGTGTGGCATCTGCGCCACCACCTCGTGCGACCGGTAAGAAGAGCAGCGCAATGGTTTTAGCAGTTGGTGAGCGTGTGTCACATGACACATTTGGTCTCGGCACCGTTGTCGCCGTTGCAGGTGAAGGCGATAAGTCAGAAGCCACTATTGACTTCGGAGATTATGGCCAAAAGCGCCTTCTTCTTCGCTACGCGCCGGTCGAGAAGCTCTAGCGCGGGCTCTAAGATGGGCACAGTGAATTTCGCGCATATACAAGCGCCCATCAATGAAGGAGCGATCTAGTGGATCTCTTTGAATATCAGGCTCGCGATCTCTTTGAAAAACATGGAGTCCCAGTTCTTGCTGGCGCAGTTGCAACAACAGCCGATCAAGCTTTCGCCGCGGCATCAAAGATGGGTGGACGCGTTGTTGTTAAGGCTCAGGTAAAAGTTGGTGGACGCGGTAAGGCAGGCGGCGTCAAGGTTGCTGAACACGCAGAAGAAGCGCGCGATAAGGCTGCTGCAATTCTTGGAATGGATATTAAAGGTCACACAGTTCATCAAGTGATGATCGCTCAAGCTGCACCGATCGAATCTGAATATTACTTAGCAATTTTGCTCGATCGCTCAAACCGCACATTCCTTGTAATGGCATCTGTTGCCGGCGGAATGGATATTGAAGAAGTAGCAAAGACTGCTCCAGAAAAACTTGCAAAGGTTCCAGTCTCTGCAGTTGATGGAATTTCACTTGCAAAGGCGAAAGAAATTGTTGCCCAAGCAGCATTCCCGCTAGATGTCGCTGATCAAGTTGCCGAGGTTTTAGTAAAACTCTGGGAGACATTCTCATCAGAAGATGCAACTTTGGTTGAGGTCAATCCACTTGTAAAGACCAGTGATGGCAAAGTTGTAGCACTTGATGGAAAGGTAACACTCGATGAGAACGCAGAGTTCCGCCAACCAGATCACGAAGCACTTGTTGATCACAGCGCTACAAATCCACTTGAGGCCCTTGCAAAAGAGAAGGGGCTGAACTACGTCAAACTAGAAGGCCAAGTTGGAATCATCGGAAACGGTGCCGGACTTGTTATGAGCACACTCGATGTTGTCGCTTATGCAGGCGAAAAATTCGGTGGAATGCGCCCTGCTAACTTCCTCGATATCGGAGGAGGTGCTTCAGCTCAAGTTATGGCTGATGGGCTCTCAATTATTCTTGGAGATAAAGATGTAAAGAGCGTCTTCGTTAACGTATTCGGTGGAATCACTGCATGTGATGCCGTTGCTAACGGAATCGTGGCAGCTCTTGAGACTCTCGGTGCAACTGCTACCAAACCGATCGTTGTGCGCCTAGATGGCAATAACGTCGAAGAGGGACGTGCGATTTTAAATGCTGCAAACCACCCATTGGTAGAGCAGCTCGACACGATGGATGGAGCAGCATCACGCGCTGCAGAATTGGCGGCGAAGTAAATGGCAATCTTTATCAATGATGCAAGCAAGGTAATCGTTCAGGGAATGACTGGTTCTGAAGGAACTAAGCACACTCGTCGCATGCTCGCTTCAGGTACAAAAGTTGTCGGCGGAGTTACTCCCGGCAAAGGCGGACAGAGCGTTGATATCGATGGACATAACCTGCCCGTCTTTAACACTGTGGCAGAAGCGATGTCAGCAACTGGTGCGAACACTTCAGTTGTCTTCGTTCCACCTAAGTTTGCAAAGGCAGCTGTCATCGATGCAATTGATGCCAAGATGCCACTTGTCGTTGTGATCACCGAAGGAATTCCAGTTCACGATTCAGCCTTCTTCTACACATATGCAAAAGAAAAAGGTAATACGCAAATTATTGGACCAAACTGTCCAGGTCTGATCAGCCCAGGTAAATCAAATGTTGGAATCATTCCGGCAAATATCACTGGTGCAGGTCCAATCGGACTTGTCTCTAAATCCGGAACCCTTACCTATCAGATGATGTATGAGCTTCGAGATATTGGATTTAGTACTGCAGTTGGAATCGGTGGAGATCCAGTCATTGGCACAACACATATTGATTGCCTTCGTGCATTCCAAGATGACCCTGAGACCACAGCAATTGTGATGATCGGTGAAATTGGTGGAGATGCAGAAGAGCGCGCAGCAGCATTTATTGCAGAGTATGTAACAAAGCCAGTTGTTGGTTACGTTGCAGGCTTTACCGCTCCTGAAGGAAAGACGATGGGGCATGCAGGTGCAATCGTCTCTGGTTCTTCAGGAACTGCCATTGCAAAGAAAGATGCGCTCGAAGCTGCTGGAGTCAAGGTAGGTCAAACACCAAGTGAAACCGCGCGCTTCATGCGCGCCATACTCGGTCGCTAATCTCCCATGTTGCAACGCGTCCTAGGGGTCACGTTTGCACAGGCAGTACGTAGCGCGGCAATTTTTATTCTGCCGTTGGCATTTATCACTCTTATCGCGTGGGCAACTGCAGGCAGTGCGTCAGGTACAACCTCTGATCCCATTCGCGCAGCAATGTGGATCTGGCTCGCAACTCACCATGTTCACTTTGATTTAGCGCTCTCACCTTCTGGCGTTGCTGGCTATCTCTCCTATCTGCCTATTGCTGGATTGTTATTGCCGATCGCAGCCTTGCGCGCAGGATTTAAACGTGTGGTTGCCAGGCTCGACGGTGACTATTCCAATCTGACAGGTGTGAGACTTTTCTTCTCTCTCTTCTACGCGACGCTGACTGCATTGATCGCACTCTTTTCATCTTCCCCTGGCGTAAATCCCCAGTGGTGGATGGCTGCAATCTTTGCATTCTTGATTGCGCTGGGTAGTTCGTTCATTGCCGATCGCAGTATCTCTTTAGCAATGCCAGTTATTTTGGCGCTACGGATTGTCGCTCTCTTGCTTGGTTTTGGTTTTCTCATCTACACGATCGCATTCTTTACAAACTTTGGACAAGCCACCCTCATCACGCAAGTGCTTGCTCCAGGAATTTTTGGATCGCTCCTGCTGCTCATTCTCAATCTTCTCTATCTTCCTAATGTTGCGATCGCAGCACTTTCCTATGTAAGTGGCGCAGGATTTGCAATCGGTGCCGGCACTCACCTTTCACCAATTACGCAAGATATTGGCCAGATCCCAGCACTGCCTCTCCTTGCTGGACTCCCAGTTAATTCAAATAAGTGGTTCTTGCTCTTCTCGATTGTGATCATCGCACTTGGCGCGCTGTTGGCGTACTGGACTGTTTCGCTACAAGAGCGCACTTCATGGCAGAGCTTCTTTATTGTGGTCGTGATGCTCACACTTCTTGCCTACCTTGCAAGCGGATCGCTCATTACCCAAGCAATGGGCGCGGTTGGTGTATCAATCTGGCAGTTCATCCTCTTTGTGGGTGGCCAACTTCTGATTGGTCTGCTTGCCTTTAAATTCATCCCGCAGATAAAGATCTTCTCTCGATGAGAAAGATTGCCGTCTTAGCCTCTGGTAGTGGAACGCTGGCAGAAGCGATCTTTGAGGCAGTTGATAACAAAGTACTTCCTTGCACCGTTGCAGCAGTTGTCTGCGACAAAGAAGATGCATTAGTTATTGAACGAGCACGAAAGCGCAAGATTCCGGTTTACCTACATCCGATGTCGCAAGATCGCCAACAATGGAATCTCGAACTTCTTGATTATTTGCAGTCTCTCAACCTTGACCTGGTAGTCAGCGCTGGCTTTATGCGAATTCTCGATCACTCGGTTACTTCCTCACTTCCGATTATCAATAGCCACCCGGCTCTCCTGCCTCTATTCCCGGGCGCCCATGCTGTTCGTGATGCACTTGCTGCTGGTGCAAAGAAGACGGGCACCACAATTCACTGGGTAGATGCAGGCGTAGATACGGGTGAGATTATTGCTCAGGCAGAGCTCGACATTGCACCTGAAGATAATGAGGAAACGCTCCACGAGCGCATTAAGATTCTCGAAAGATCTCTCATTGTTGCGACGATCGAGCAGCTGCTATCAGCGATGGAGAACGGCAAATCATGACGAAGAAGAAGATCACGCGCGCACTGGTCAGCGTCTATGACAAAACGGGCTTAGTTGAACTTGGAAAGAGTTTAGATTCTGCCGGCGTTGAAATTCTCTCAACCGGATCAACTGCTTCAACTTTGCGCGATGCTGGCGTAAAAGTCACAGATGTCAGCAGCTACACAGGTTTCCCTGAAATTATGGGAGGTCGAGTCAAGACTCTGCACCCGCGTATTCACTCCGGAATATTGGCGGATCAGAATAACCCTGAGCACCTGAAAGCAATTGCAGATTTGGATATTGCACCCTTTGATTTAGTAGTCATCAATCTCTATCCATTTGCACAGACAATTGCATCAGGAGCATCTTTTGCCGAATGTATTGAGCAGATTGATATTGGTGGACCATCAATGCTGCGCGGTGCGGCAAAGAACCACGGAAGCGTCGCCGTTGCTAGTAACCCCACTCAATATCCGCTCATTGAAAAAGCGCTGGCAGAAGGTGGATTCACTGCAGAGCAACGCCAGCGTTTAGCGTTGGAAGTATTTCGCACTACAGCGGAATACGATCTTGCAATTGCCACATGGCTTGGCGCAAGTAGCGAACTTCCTGAATGGTTTGGTGAGATCTACACCCGCGAGCACTCATTGCGTTACGGAGAAAATCCACATCAAGACGCAGCAATTTATAGCGGAACATCTATTGGATCCGAGGGTGGAATTGTTAGCGCCCAACAGCACCACGGTAAAGAGATGTCATTTAATAATTACACCGATGCAGATGCCGCTTGGCGCGCAGCCTTAGATCACCCCCAGCCATGTGTTGCCATCATCAAGCATGCCAACCCTTGCGGAATTGCAGTTGCCGGCGATATCGCATCCGCTTATCGCGCGGCTCACGCCTGTGATCCAGTCTCGGCATTTGGGGGAGTTGTTGCAGCAAACCGCACCATTTCAGTAGAGATGGCTACCGCGCTTTCGGCAGTCTTTACCGAAGTTGTTATTGCTCCAGGATATGAAGCAGGAGCAATTGAAATTCTCAGCGCTAAGCCATCGATTCGAATTTTGACCTGCACCTCGTCAGAAATTGCACCACTCGAACGCAGACCAGTCTCTGGCGGGATGTTGCTTCAGCAGAGTGACCTCATTGATGCGCCTGGTGATCTCAGTGCAGGGTGGAAACAAGTTTCGGGTAGCCCAGTTTCGGCCGATGTAATCGCAGATCTCGAATTTGCTTGGCGCAGTATTCGCGCAGTGAAGAGCAATGCAATTTTGCTTGCAAAAGATGGCGCAGCAATTGGAATTGGGATGGGGCAAGTAAATCGTGTAGATAGCGCCAAACTCGCTGTTGATCGCGCAGGTGATCGCGTGAGCGGCACTGTTGCAGCAAGTGATGCCTTCTTCCCATTTGCAGACGGGCTCGAAATTCTTATCCGCGCAGGTGTGACTGCAGTTGTCCAGCCCGGTGGCAGTGTGCGTGATGAAGAGGTGATTGCCGCAGCCAGTAGTGCAGGTATTGCCATGTTCTTTACCGGCACGCGGCACTTCTCACACGCTTAAGCGGTTAAGATTTCACCATGAGTGCAGTGATTTTAGATGGCAAGGCGCTAGCTGCCTCGATTAAAAAAGATCTCACAGCGCGCACTAGTGCACTAAAAGCATCAGGCAAAGTTCCTGGTCTTGGAACTATTCTGGTCGGCGATGATCCTGGTTCACATTCCTATGTTTCCGGTAAACATCGTGATTGTGCAGAAGTAGGAATCATATCTTTTCGAATAGATCTTCCAGCAACTGCTTCGCAAAGTGATGTCCTTGCCGCAGTTAAGGATCTGAATAACAACCCAGAGTGCACCGGATATATCGTGCAACTTCCACTGCCTAAGGCGATTAATACCCAGATGATTTTAGAGTCTATTGATCCTGCAAAAGATGCTGACGGACTTCACCCAATGAATCTTGGGCGACTTGTTGCTGGATACGATGCACCACTTCCATGTACGCCACGTGGAATTGTTGCACTGCTCAACCATTACAAAATTAACCTTAATGGCGCAGAAGTAGTTGTCATCGGTCGCGGACTTACAGTGGGTCGCCCATTGGGCCTCTTACTCACGCGCCGTCAAGAAAATGCAACGGTAACTCTCACACATACCGGAACCAAGGATCTTGCATTCCATACGCAACGAGCAGATATCGTCGTTGCTGCAATTGGCCAGTCTCATTTCCTAAAAGCTTCTATGGTCAAAAAGGGTGCAACTCTGATTGATGTCGGAATTTCACGGAGCGCAGATGGATTAGATGGAGATATCTGCCCGGGTGCTTATGAAGTTGCGGGATATGTATCTCCAATGCCAGGTGGGGTTGGTCCAATGACTCGCGCCATGCTCTTACAGAATGTTGTTGAGTCGTGCGAAAAGAATTGACCGGTTATCGCGGCCTCGCATATGCGATGTTGGTCGTCGGCATCGTGGCCGGAGTCTTCTCATTTATCCGAGTGGGCTCTCTCATCATTGCCACGGCGATGGCTGTGATTGTCCTCTCAGGACGCAAGAGCGCGCCTAACCGTGGCGTAATTTCGACCTACCTTCCGATTTTGATTGCTATCTCACTTTTTGCGATGGCGATTGCACTTCCGCGCGGGTTGTAGGCTTGGCCTAAATCGGGTGTAACAGCCAACACAACAAGTAAGAGGTCTCATACATGGCAAGGAAAGTCACAGTTGTCGGAGCAGGTTTCTACGGATCAACCACCGCACTTCGTCTAGCTGAATACAACATCTTCGACACAGTCGTCCTTACAGATATTCTCGAAGGTAAGCCTGAAGGATTAGCGCTCGATATGAATCAATCACGATCAATCGAAGGCTTTGAGACAAAGATTATTGGAGCAACCACAACTGCAGATGGCGCAGGATACGAAGCCACTGCAAATTCAGATGTTGTTGTTATCACCGCAGGACTTCCACGTAAGCCTGGCATGAGCCGCATGGATTTAATTGGCGTCAACGCAGGCATCGTCCGTGGAGTTGCTGAAAATATTGCAAAGCACTCACCAAATGCCGTAATCATTGTTGTATCAAACCCACTTGATGAGATGACAGCGCTGACACAGATTGCAACAAACTTCCCTAAGAACCGCGTCATGGGTCAGGCTGGAATGCTCGATACCGCGCGCTTTACAAACTTTGTCGCTGAAAAACTTGGCGTTGCAGTCTCATCAGTTAAAACTTTGACCCTTGGTTCACATGGAGACACCATGGTTCCGGTTCCAAGTCGTTGCACAGTTGATGGTGTTGCACTCTCTGAGAAGCTTTCAGCTGAAGAAATTGCAGATCTTGTTGATCGCACACGAAATGGTGGAGCAGAAGTAGTCGCACTATTGAAGACCGGCTCTGCCTACTACGCACCATCAGCTGCCGCTGCACGTATGGCTAAGGCAGTTATTGAAGATTCTGGCGCAGTCATGCCAGTGTGTGCATGGGTCGATGGCGAATATGGAATCTCAGGCGTTTATCTCGGAGTTGAAGCAGCAATCGGTCGCGAAGGCGTGAAGAAGGTTGTTGAAACAGCGCTGACAGATTCAGAATTGGCTTCACTTAAGGAAGCAGCAGAGGCAGTTCGTACCAAGCAATCAGATGTTCAAACTCTTTAAGGCACGTTAGAGACCGACATAGAGATAGGTAAAGGAAGATAATGAGCAAGATCAAAGTTACGGGAACCGTTGTAGAGCTAGATGGCGATGAGATGACCCGCATTATGTGGCAGTTCATCAAAGATTCGCTCATCCTCCCTTACCTCGATATCAATCTTGAGTACTACGACCTCGGTATGGAACATCGCGATGCGACAGATGATCAGGTCACCATCGATGCAGCCCACGCAATTCAAAAGCATGGCGTAGGTATCAAGTGCGCAACGATCACTCCTGACGAGGCTCGCGTTGAAGAATTTGGCCTCAAGAAGATGTGGAAATCTCCTAACGGAACAATCCGCAACATTCTTGGTGGCGTGATCTTCCGCGAACCAATCATCATCAGCAATGTTCCTCGCCTAGTCCCACACTGGACTAAGCCAATCGTGATTGGCCGCCATGCATTTGGTGATCAGTACAAGGCGACAGATATCAAAGTTCCTGGTCCAGGAAAGCTCACACTTTCATATGTTCCAGAAGGTGGCGGAGAGCCAATGAATCTTGAAGTATTTGATTTCAAATCTTCAGGTGTAGCGATGGCGATGTATAACGTTGATGATTCAATCCGCGACTTTGCTCGTGCATCATTGAATTACGGCTTACTTCGTAAGTTCCCAGTCTATCTTTCAACTAAGAACACGATCTTGAAGGCTTATGACGGTCGCTTCAAAGATATCTTCCAAGAGATTTACGAAGCAGAGTTCAAGAAGGATTTTGATGCAGCAGGAATTTGGTATGAGCACCGCCTGATTGATGACATGGTCGCTATGTCACTTCGTATGGAAGGCGGATACGTCTGGGCTTGTAAGAACTACGACGGAGATGTGCAATCAGATACCGTCGCACAGGGTTATGGCTCACTCGGACTTATGACATCAGTATTGATGACACCAGATGGAAAGATCTGTGAATCAGAGGCCGCTCACGGAACAGTGACTCGTCACTACCGCGATCACCAGGCGGGTAAGGCAACTTCTACCAACCCAATCGCATCAATCTTTGCGTGGACTCAAGGTCTTGCACATCGTGCAAAGCTTGATAACAATGCGGAACTTGCAAAGTTTGCAAAGACACTCGAGCAGGTATGTATCCAGACTGTTGAGCAAGGCAAGATGACAAAGGATCTCTCCCTTCTCATCTCTAAGGATGCGCCATACCAAACAACGCAAGAGTTCCTTGATTCAATTGATGAGAACCTCAAGAAGGCTATGGCTTAAGAAAAAGAAGTCAAATAAAGAAGCCCGCCGGATATCCGGCGGGCTTCTTTATTTGAGAGTTTATTACTTGATTAGACGCGCTCTCCTGTTGTTGCACTGAAGAGGTGAACTGAGCTCTGGTTTGCAGAGACAGTAATTGTCTGACCAGGACGTGGTGGGTTCTTTGGATCCCAACGTACGATTACCTGAGCGCCTTCATCAGTTGCATTTGCAAACTTCACTGATGAATCAGCAGGCTTTCCGTAGACGAATGCATCTGAGCCGAGCTCTTCAACAACTTCTACAAGAACATCAAAGCCAGAAGATGCAGGTGCAAATCCTTCTGGACGGATACCGACGGTCACTGATGCGCCAGCAGATGCTGGAACAGCGATCTCGAGGTTTCCAAGCTTTGCCTTGCCACCGACAACTGGTGCAACAAGAAGGTTCATCGCAGGTGATCCGATGAAGCCTGCAACGAATGCATTTGCTGGGTTGTCATAGAGATTACGTGGTGTATCAACTTGCTGTAGGAGACCATCCTTAAGAACTGCAACACGATCGCCCATAGTCATAGCTTCAACCTGGTCGTGCGTTACATAAACGGTGGTGATTCCAAGACGACGCTGCAACGCAGCGATCTGTGTACGAGTTGCTACACGCAACTTCGCATCAAGGTTTGAGAGAGGCTCATCCATAAGGAATACCTGAGGTTCGCGAACAATCGCGCGACCCATTGCAACGCGCTGACGCTGTCCACCTGAAAGCGCCTTTGGCTTGCGATCAAGGTATGGCTCAAGGTCGAGCAACTTTGCTGCGTCACGGACGCGCTTATCGCGCTCGTCCTTTGCAACGCCTGCAATCTTCAACGCAAATCCCATGTTCTCTGCCACTGTCATGTGTGGGTAGAGCGCATATGACTGGAAGACCATTGCGATGTCGCGATCTTTAGGTGCAACGTTAGTTACATCTTTATCGCCGATGAGAATACGACCAGCATCGATCTCTTCAAGACCAGCCAACATACGAAGTGATGTTGACTTTCCACAACCTGAAGGTCCAACAAGAACAAGGAACTCACCATCGTTTACAACGAGGTTGAGCTTGTCTACTGCTGGGGCGGTTGTGCCTGGATAGATACGTGATGCGGCTTCGAATGTTACGGATGCCATGATAAGCAACTCCTTCTCCGGGCAGGTACGTGCCCGACGGTCCGAGGATGAAGGTGTCCACCGGTTGGTGAACGAGTGAAGGCTACGACAGGAGGGCGCGAAATGGAAGGGAACTCGGTAGACTTCTCACATCATGGAGAGCCACTCGTTTAGCTCACTTCTTGGCGATATCGGCATTGTTGCCCTTTTAGTCGCCCTCGGAGGCCTCTTTGTGGCTGCCGAAATCGCCCTCATCTCCCTTCGCGAGAGCCAGATCAAACAGATCGCCCTAAAGGGAAAGCGCGGGGCCAAGGTCGCCCATTTAGCATCCAATCCCAACCGCCTACTTGGCGCAGTCCAGATCGGCGTAACGTTCTGCGGATTTTTATCGGCAGCCCTTGGCGCAGAGCGTCTTGGTGAATACGTCATTCCGTGGCTGGAAGATTTAGGTCTTTCAACTAGCGCTGCTCGAGGGCTATCACTTGTCGGGCTCACAATTGTGATCGCTTACTTCTCTCTCGTCTTCGGTGAACTCGTTCCTAAACGACTAGCACTCTCACGAACAGAACCAATTGCGCTCTTATTCGCTGGGCTCATCGATATGACTGCCAAGTTGTTTAGACCGATCATCTGGCTGCTTTCACATTCCACGAATTTTGTTGTTCGTATTTTCGGTATTGATCCCAATGAGCAACGTAGCGCCATGTCCGAAGAAGAGTTACTTGATCTCGTCGCGGGCCACGCAGCACTCACAGATGAAGAGCGTGACATTGTTGAAGAAGTTTTCAATGCCTCTGAACGCCAGATTCACGAAGTTATGGTGCCGCGCACTGAAGTTGATTTCTTTGACGCCTCACTTACAGTGGGTAAAGCAATTAGCCTGGCAATAGATAAGGCCCACTCGCGCTATCCAGTTGTTCGCGGTTCTACAGATGAAGTAATTGGATTCATCCACGTTCGCGATCTGCTAGATACAACTCTTGTGAGTACTGGCGGAAAGATTCAAGAGCTGGTGCGTAACGTGATGTTCTTACCCGGAACTAAGGGTGTCCTGCCTGCGCTAACTGAGATGCGTAATCAGCGCCAACATCTGGCAATTGTGCTCGATGAATATGGTGGAACAGATGGCATCGTGACGCTGGAAGATCTTGTCGAATGCCTCATCGGTGATATTCGCGATGAATATGATGGCGATGAGGACGAGATCACCCTTGAAACTCGCACGGGGGACTTTGAGGTCGATGGCTTAGTCTCGATTGAGGATCTCCTTGATGACTCTGGAATTGAAATTCCTGAAGGTCCGTATGAGACCGCAAGTGGCTTTGTTATGCACTTCTTAGGGCGAATTCCTGTTGTCGGCGATGTCGTGAAGGTCAATGGAATTCGAATTGCAGTGCTCACAATGGAAGGTAAGCGCGCAGGGCGTCTATTGATCTCGCGGAATTGATATTTCATGCGAGAATTACTCACATGAGTAAGAAAAGAGTCCTCTCGGGTATCCAACCCACCAGCGACTCTTTCCACCTCGGAAATTACCTCGGTGCAGTCAAGCAGTGGGTAGAGCTACAAGATTCACACGATACTTTTTACTGCATCGTTGATCTCCATGCACTCACCGTTGAGACTGATCCAGCGCTTCTGCGGCAGCGAACACTTGCTTCTGCGGCGCAACTTCTAGCTCTAGGAATCTCTCCAGAGAAATCAACACTCTTCGTTCAATCTCAAGTTCCACAACATAATCAACTTGGTTGGATTATGGAGTGCATGGCCGGCTTTGGTGAAGCAAGCCGTATGACACAATTTAAAGATAAATCAGCAAAGACTGGATCGGATTCTGCGCGAGTAGGACTCTTTACATATCCGATGTTGCAAGCTGCAGATATTTTGCTCTACCAAGCAGATTTAGTTCCTGTTGGCGAAGATCAGCGTCAACATATTGAACTTACCCGCGATTTAGCAGGACGCTTCAATGCCCGCTATGGCCAGACTTTCCAATTACCAGATGCCTATATTTTGAAGGCTGGCGCAAAGATTAACGATATTCAAGATCCTACTTCAAAGATGAGTAAGTCATCAGGATCTGCTGCTGGAGTAATTGAAATCATGGATACCCCAGAAGCGAATTTGAAGAAGATTAAATCTGCGATTACAGATGCTGGTCGAGAAGTAAGGTTTGATCAGGCAGAAAAGTCAGGAATAAGTAATCTCCTTACAATTCATAGCGCTTTAAGTGGTCAGAGCATTGCCGACCTTGAGAAAGAGTTTGATGGCAAAGGCTATGGAGATTTCAAATCTAGCGTTGCAGAGGTAGTCGTTGAATATTTACGACCAATTCGTCAGCGAGCACTTGATCTTCTATCTGATGAGAAACATCTGATCGATATCTTGCACGCAGGTAGCGCCAAGGCACGCGAAGTTGCCGGAGCAACTCTAGCTGCCACCTATAAAGGTCTAGGTGTGGTTAGCTAATGAAAAGATTTGCCGCAGCTTCTCTTATTTGTGCACTAAGTGTCTCTGCCCTAGTTGCACCGAGTGCAGGTGCTGCATCACCAGTAATTTGCTTGGCTTATGACACAGGTGGCCCTGGAGATAGTTCATTTAATGATGCCGCACAAGCAGGACTCAAGGTAGCGGCTAAGAAGTTTCAATTTACCCTTGAAACAACAGTGACTTCAGGAGATGCCAAAGATCGTACTGATCGCCTCACCGCTTTAGTAAAGAAAGAGTGCGCAATCGTCATAGCAGTAGGTACAGGCTATGCATCAACTTTGAAAGAACTCTCACGAGAGTATCCTGAAACACAATTCGCAATTCTCAATGATGCGACCGTTGATGCACTTAACGTGACATCCATCGTCTTTGCTGATGTGCAAGGCGCATATTTAGCGGGCTATGCCGCCGCACTTGCGAGTAAAAGTGGCAAGGTAGCGATGGTGGGGTATGCCTCACAAAAGGATCTCTTTGAACGAGGTTTTACACCGGGGGCAAAGGCGGCAAAGAAATCGATCGCCACTTCTGTCAGATATATCTCTTCATCAGCGAGTAAAGAAACAACATCACTTCTTCGTTCTGGCCATGATGTGATTTATTTGACGACGACAGGCTCAGCTACTGAAGCTTTTGGCGCTATCGTCTCTTCAAATAGCGCAAGCAAGAATAAGTCTGCCGCCGGGATTATCACTGTTGAGCCAGATCAATTCCTCTCAGTTACCGCCTCAACTAAGAAATTTGTCCTAGCCACTGTCGTTAAACGAATTGATCTCGCACTTATTGACTTGCTCACCAAGACTCTCGAAGAGAGCACGCTCTTTGACGAGGTAGATCCTGCCCTTGGAATCTACGGAAAGCGTTATGGAATTTCAGATAAGAGCATTGAAATCACACTTCGCTCACCTGGTTTAATTTCGAAGACTTCAGCGATTAACGCTGCAAGTAGCGCTGCCTCTAAATTAAATTAAGCGCCCAAGAATGCTTTAAGTGGTGCACGTAGCGAGTTAAGTTCTCTCTCCGCTGATTGCTGATCGGGTGTAATTACTTCGATGTAGCACTTTAGTTTTGCTTCGGTCCCTGATGGTCTAATAATGATGCGTACTCCACCCGATAGCCACAAGCGAAGGCCATCTGTTGGTGGCAGGCCATCTGTTGGGGCCGCTAAGTCGTCAATACTTTCAACCGAGCGTCCAGCAATCTCTTGTGGGGGATTACTACGCATGCCCGCCAATAATTTTGTTATTGCGCCCATATCGGCGACGCGTATTGAGATTTGTTCGGTGGCATGGAAGCCATGGCGCTGCCAGACCTCATCAAGGAGATCATTGAGATCTTTTCCAAGCGCCGCTAAATCTGTTGCAATTTGGGCCAGGAAAATTGCGGCAGATATTCCATCTTTATCATTTACAGTCTCGGAGTCGACGGCATATCCAATCGCCTCTTCGTACCCAAAGGCGAGATCTTCAATCTTTGCTAACCATTTGAATCCAGTGAGCACTTCTTTGAAATCAATCCCGTAATGAGCGCTGATTTTTCGAAGAATTGAGGAGGAGACAATTGAGTTTCCAAAGGTTCCTCGCGGTGTTGTGCGTGCAATCCATTCACCAAAGATCACACCCAGTTCATCCCCGCGAAGCATCCTCCATTGCCCATCGCGACCCTTAATTGCAGCGGCGCAGCGATCAGCATCTGGATCGTTGGCGATCACAAGATCAGCGTTATGTGCACGTGCTGTGGCTAGCGCCAAATCAATAGCGCCAGGTTCTTCCGGGTTTGGAAATGCCACAGTTGGAAAGTCAGGATCAGGTTCTGCTTGTTCTTTAACCAGAATCAGATCAGGAAAACCTGCCAATTTAAATACGTGGGCGAGAGTTTCAGTTCCTACTCCATGCATTGCTGTGTAAACAATTTTGAGAGAGCCAGGGTTCTTTCCCAGCGCTGCTGTGCGTTCAACATATTCATCAATCAGAGTTTCTGCGACAACTGTCCACTTCTGAGTACGGGGTTGAGAAGCCAACGTTCTTATCGCAGCTATTTCAGCAGCAATAAATCCATCTGTCGGATTAACAATCTGTGAAGATGCATATGCAATTCCATCAGCATCTGGTCCGATATAGACCTTGTATCCATTGTCCTGCGGAGGATTATGGCTAGCAGTAACCATTACTCCAACATCGGCTTTGAGCGCCGTAGTTGCAAAGGCGAGAACTGGAGTTGGAAGAGGTCTAGGAAGTAGAAATACTTCCATTCCAGCTCCGCTAAATATTTCTGCACTTTCAATTGCATAATCAGCTGAGCCGTATCTAGCATCGCGGCCAATTACTACGCGCGACATTCCTCGAGCCTTCATATAAGCCGCGATTCCAGCAGCGGCACGTCCGACAACAGCACGATTCATACATGACGGACCAGGACCATTAGGCCCACGCAGGCCGGCTGTTCCGAATTGTAGAAAACCGCTGAAATAGGTACGCAGCGTTGCTTCATCTTCGTTATCTAACAAGGTTTGAAGTTGAGAAGCGGTTACAGGGTCTGGATCATCTGCAATCCAATCTTTTACCTCTGCAACTAATGTGCGCTCCATACCTGTGATCTTATCTAGGTTAGATGATCTGCGGAATGGTTTTTGCTAGGAGTTCACCCATCGAACTTGCAGCAGCTTTTCCTGCTGCAATAACTTCTTCGTGATTGAGTTTCTCTCCAGTCACACCTGCCGCTGCATTAGTGACAAGTGAAATACCAAGAACTTCTGCACCTAGTGCATGTGCTGCAATCGCTTCAGGAACAGTAGACATACCAACGAGATCGGCGCCAAGCGTGCGCATCATATGAATCTCTGCTGGCGTCTCGTAGGTTGGCCCGCGCCAGTGCACGTAGACACCTTCCTGTAGCGATGAATCAGCGGATTTCATGATGCTTCTAATTCGCTTGCTATAGAGATCTGTCAGATCAACAAAGGTAGCGCCGACGAGAGGAGATTGGGCTGTCAATGAAATGTGATCGCGAATCAAAACAGGCTGTCCAACGTGGAAGGCAGGATTAATTCCACCGCAGGCATTGGTCAGAATAATCACTTTGCAACCTGCCTTTACTGCAGTGCGAACTCCATGGACTACAGGTTCCATGCCTTTACCTTCATAGAGATGTGTGCGACCTAAGAAAACAAGAGCACGAATAGTGCGATCACCATCTTTAATCTCATACGAACGAACTTTTCCAGAGTGACCTTCAACTGCTGGAGCAAAAAATCCAGTAATTTCTTCGGCATTACACTCATAACTTGGGGTTCCTAGTGCATCAACGGCACCAACCCATCCCGATCCCATGACTAGCGCTACATCATGGGATGCAACACCGGTGCGAGAAGCAATTTCAGATGCGGCAATCGTTGCCGCCTGAAGTGGGTCTGAGTAAAGAATGTCAGTTGATGTCATGCATCAATAATGTCACAGAGAACAGTGGCGCTGGCAACTGTTTCACCGATCGCGACCTTGAGGTTGGTCACGATGCCGCTCTTATGGGCGTTGAGAGGTTGCTCCATCTTCATCGCCTCGAGAACAATAATGAGGTCACCTACCTCAACCTGTGCACCTTCTTCTACTGCAATCTTGACCACAGTTCCCTGCATAGGGCTGGCAAGGCCGGTACCCGTTGCACTACCGCCAGATGATTGTTTTGCGCGGTGGCGCTTAACCACTGGGGCAGGTGTGTGAACTTTGATCTCAAAACGTTTTCCATTTACCTCTGCGATGAGCATTTCGCTAGCGGCCTTGGTTTGCGTATCAGCGACCTCGGTGACAAATGCTGGGATCTCATTATTGAATTCATTTTCAATATAACTTGTGTAGACAGAGAAGTTCTGTGTATATGCAGGATCTTCCACAATTGCTCGGTGGAATGGAATTGCTGTTGCAAGACCTCCCACTTCAAACTCTGCCAGAGCTCTACGAGCGCGTTCAATTGCTTGCTGACGAGTTGCTCCAGTAACAATTAACTTTGCTAGGAGTGAGTCGAAGTTACCTCCGATGACATCTCCTTGTGTAAAGCCTGCATCCACACGAACTCCAGGTCCTGTCGGAATTTTCCATGAAGTGATGCGACCAGGTGCTGGAAGAAATGATCTACCTGGATCTTCGCCGTTGATTCGAAACTCAAGGCTATGTCCACGAATAATTGGATCATCAAAGCCGAGCGCTTCGCCCATTGCGATCCTAAATTGTTCGCGCACAAGGTCTAGCCCTGTAACTTCTTCAGAGACCGGGTGTTCAACCTGTAAACGTGTATTTACTTCAAGGAAAGAGATTGTTCCATCCCTGCCAACTAGAAATTCACAGGTACCAGCACCGATATAGCCGGCTTCTTTCATGATTGCTTTACTAGAACGATACAGCTCTTCATTCTGCGCATCCGTCAGAAATGGCGCCGGGGCTTCTTCAACAAGTTTCTGATGGCGGCGCTGCAGTGAGCAATCACGAGTACTGACAACGACTGCATGTCCATGTGTATCTACGAGAACCTGAGTCTCAACATGGCGAGGCTTATCTAAGTAACGCTCTACAAAACATTCACCACGGCCAAATCCTGCAATTGCTTCACGTACAGCGGATGCGAAAAGTTCTGGAATCTCGTCCAGTGTGTGTGCGACCTTTAATCCTCGTCCGCCACCACCGAAGGCAGCCTTAATCGCAACTGGAAGTCCATGTTCTTTTGCAAAGGCTATAACTTCTTCATGACCCGAAACCGGATCTTTTGTGCCGGCTACAAGTGGGGCTCCTGCTTTTGCTGCAATGCGGCGGGCAGAGACCTTGTCACCTAGGGCGCTAATGGCAGATGGTGGTGGTCCAATCCAGATAAGCCCTGCATCAATTACTGCTTGCGCGAAATCTGCGTTCTCAGAGAGAAATCCATATCCAGGATGAATCGCATCCGCCTCTGATTCTTTGGCGAGAGCAATAATCTTTGGAATATTCAAATATGTATCTTTGGCAACGATTCCATCGAGCGAGTAAGCAAAGTCAGCGGCTCGAACATGAAGGGCATTACGATCTTCTTCAGCGTAAATTGCCACGCTCTGGAGACCGTGATCTTTACAGGCACGGATAACTCGAATCGCAATCTCACCGCGATTTGCAATAAGAACGCGCTTCATGACATTTCCTTTACTTGTGGCCACGAATAACCAAGTTGCTTCATTGCGCTACGAATAAATGGCATAGAGATTCCAACAACATTTGTGTAATCGCCTTCAATCACAGGGATAAAGGGGGAGCCATGACCATCGAGGGTGAAACCACCAGCCACCTGAAGTGGTTCGCCAGATGCGATGTAATTTTCGATCTCTTCATCACTGAGCTGCGAGAAAGTCACCTTTGTTGTGACTCTATCGGCAATCTCAATACCTTTTTCGGTATCGATAATGCAATGTCCGGTATGTAAGAGACCGCTACGACCACTTATCGCACGTGCTCTTGTTCGGGCTATCTCTGGAGTTCCTGGTTTGCCGAAAGAGACTCCATCGACATCAAAAGTTGAATCACAACCGATGATAATCGCTGGGTAGTCGATCATCTCTCGTACGGTGTGAGCCTTTGAGATGGCAAGTGCAATCACCATATCTGCAGGCGACATTGCGTTAAAAAATTCGGTCTCTTCATCAACGTTACTTACGATGATTTCAGGTGACAAACCGGCATCCACTAACAATCGTTTTCGTGAAGTAGATTGTGATGCAAGTACTATTTTTGGCACTAGTCGAACCTTCTTGCGCCATAGGTAATTTGATGTGGCAAAGGTTGGCGAAGTTGCGGAAGGCCAAAGAGGCTTCGCTTGATCACCGGTTTGAGTTCAACTGGCTTCTGTAACTTGAGAGCTGCCTCAAGTGCCAGTAACTCTTCTGGAGTCGGATTTCCTGAAGTAATCGTAAATTTCATTAGAGTGGAATGTTTCCATGCTTGCGCGCTGGGAGGACATCACGTTTTGTCTTTAGAGTACGGAAAGCCTTGGTGATGTAAGCGCGTGAATCTTCTGGCTCAATAACAGAATCAATCGTGCCACGCTCAGCTGCTGCATATGGATTTGAGAGTTTCTCTGTGTAATCAGAGATGAGTTCTTTGCGCAGTGACTCTGGATCGGATGCTTCTGCAATATCTTTTCGGTAGAGAATATTGACAGCGCCTTGTGCTCCCATGACTGCAATCTCTGCAGACGGCCACGCAAAGTTAATATCACTTCCTAAGTACTTTGAGCCCATCACAATAAATGCTCCACCATATGCCTTGCGTGTAATCAAGGTGACGAGTGGCACTGATGCTTCAGCATAGGCATAGAGCAACTTTGCTCCACGACGGATGATTCCGTTCCACTCTTGTTCTGTACCTGGCATAAATCCAGGAACATCAACCAAGGTGAGAATTGGAATATTGAAAGCATCACAAAAACGTAGGAATCTGGCTGCCTTTTCGCTCGAATTGATATCGAGCGTGCCTGCCAACTGTGAAGGCTGGTTTGCAATAATTCCTACAGATTGTCCTTCTATTCGAGCAAAGCCAACCACGATATTTGGTGCGTAAAGCGCGTGGACTTCAAGGAATTCGCCTTCATCGACTAAGGATTCAATAAGAACTTTCATGTCATATGGCTGATTTGGTGAGTCCGGGATTAACGTGTTGAGCGCAATATCCTTTGCACTCTTTGCGAGCGTCTCTGTCGCAGGCAGTACCGGAGAACCATCCATGTTATTTGATGGCAGATATGACAAGAGTGCTTTTACATAGTCAATTGCATCTGCTTCAGAGTCGGCCATGTAATGAGAGTTTCCTGATTTGGTGTTATGTGTAAATGCACCACCAAGCTCTTCCATGCCAACATCTTCACCCGTGACAGTTTTAATCACATCAGGGCCGGTGATAAACATATTTGAAGTCTCTTTAACCATTACGGTGAAATCGGTAAGGGCAGGGGAGTAGGCAGAGCCTCCTGCACATGGACCTAAAATCAAAGAGATTTGCGGAATTACTCCAGAGGAACGGGTGTTTAATCGGAAAATCTTTCCGTAGCCGTTAAGAGAGGCAACTCCCTCTTGAATACGTGCTCCACCCGAATCATTGATTCCGATAAGTGGGATTCCACTCTTGAGAGCAAACTCTGCGATCTTAACTATCTTCTCAGCATGCACTTCGCCGAGGCTGCCACCGAATACTGTGAAGTCTTGCGAATAGAGAGCGATAGGTCGCCCATCAACTGTTGCTGTTCCAATAACAACACCATCTCCATATGGACGAGAGTTTTCCATTCCAAACTGGTTTGAACGATGGCGTGCGAACTCATCAATTTCTGTAAATGAATCTGAATCGACAAGCATCTCAATACGCTCACGGGCTGTGTGCTTACCCTTGGCATGCTGCTTTTCAACGGCGCGGGCCGACCCAGCATGGATCGCTTCATCGATTTTTTCGCGGAGATCTTCGATTTTTCCCGCAGTAGTGTGCAGATCTGGGCTCATGTCTATACGGTACTAGCCATGGGTATAGATACGCCAAGAGCGCCACTAGATCAGAGCCGAATCACCTCGGCGCTATCGCGGTACTGGCGAGTAAGCGTGGTTGATCTCACGGCTTCAACCCAAGATGATCTTGTTAATAAAGTTAATGCAGGAGATGCCAAAAGTGGTGATGTCATTGTTGCAAATTATCAAAGTGCCGGTCGCGGACGTTTAGATAGAACTTTCCTTGCGCCGCCTTCGACAGCGCTGCTCTTCTCACTTTATCTGCATCCAAAACGATCACGTGATGATTGGGGTTTCATTCCGTTGCTCGCTGGATATTCGATAGCTGATACTTTGCGAAAAGTTAACGCTCACGTTTCCATTAAATGGCCGAACGATCTCCTTATCGATGAGATGAAATTAGGCGGCATCATTGCCACCGCAACAGGTTCTGGCGTGGTCGTTGGTATTGGAATAAATGTTTCGATGACAGTTGATGAACTTCCCGTCGAAACTGCTACCTCTCTAACCGTTGCGGGAGTAAGCAAAGTTGATAGAAATTTCCTTCTCCCACTTCTTCTTAACGCATTTGAGAATGATTTCTTAGCGTGGGATCAAGGTGAAAGTTTCCTTGATAAGTACTCCCAACTATCTGCAACACATGGACGAGAGGTCACAGTGAGTGGACCAGCTGAAAGTACGATCCATTCTCGCGCAGAATCCTTTGACGAGCAGGGGCGACTTCACCTGGAAGATGGTCAGATCGTTACAGTCGGTGACGTGATTCATCTACGATGAGCCAGTGAGAAATCCCTTCCCAGTCGTTGGAATTATCGGTGCTGGCCAATTAGCGCGCATGACGGTGGCTCCGGCTATTGCACTTGGAGTTACTCTCAAACTCTTTGCACAAGATAAGAACGATAGCGCTGCACAAATTTGCGATCATGTAGTTGGAGATTTTCGTAGCCTTGATGAAGTTTTAGCATTTGCACGTGATTGTGATGTCGTCACCTTTGAACACGAACTTGTTCCACTTTCTGTCATCAAGGGTTTAGAGGCAGAAGGCGTACGCGTATATCCACCCTCTTCAGCCTTCGTCTACTCACAAGATAAAGCGCAGATGCGTAAAGTGCTTAACGATCTTCCTTCGCCACAGTGGCAGCTCATTACTGACGAGACGGAAGTTTCCTCATTTCCAGTAATTGCAAAGGCCATATCAGGCGGTTATGACGGTCGAGGCGTGTGGAAGATTTCCAGCACCGACATGCTTGCAGAGATAATCGCGATCAATCCCCAACTCCTTATTGAAGAGCTGGTCGAGTTTGACTCTGAAATTGCTGTAATGGTTGCGCGCTCACCGCATGGTCAGGCAAGCACCTGGACACCTACTCAGACAATTCAAGAGCATGGAATTTGTACCAGGACTGTTACACCTGCGGCACGAGTTTCTACAGAGGTCTGTGAAAAAGCATCCGCACTTGCGCTTACTATTGCTGAGCGGGTCGGTCTAGTTGGAGTGATGGCCGTTGAGATGTTTGTTAAGGGCGATCAACTCTTTATCAACGAGCTTGCAATGCGTCCACATAATTCTGGTCACTGGACGATTGAAGGATCAGTAACAAGCCAATTCGAACAACATCTGCGTGCGATTTTAGATCTTCCATTAGGTGATCCCTCTATGACGGCGTCCTATGCAGTGATGGGAAATATCTTGGGCGGGGATAAGAGCGATATGTACCGGCCATATCTGCACCTGATGGCTCGTAACCCAGAGCTCAAGGTTCATCAATATATGAAGGAAGTGCGCCCTGGTCGAAAGATTGGTCATGTCAATGCAGTGGGCGAAGATCTTCTACACTTAGAGGAGTTAATTGTGCATGCCCGTGGCTACATGAATGGAGAGATCGATGAGTGATGTTGCAATCATCATGGGATCAGATTCTGATTGGCCGGTAATGAGTGAGGCTGCCACAATTCTTGAATCTCTTGGAATTACTTATACAGCAGATGTAATTAGCGCACATCGCATGCCAACTGAAATGGTCTCATTTGCTCAAGGCGCAGTCGCTGCAGGTTTTAAGGTAATCATTGCTGGAGCAGGAGGAGCTGCACATTTACCTGGAATGGTGGCATCTCTAACCTCGCTGCCTGTCATTGGCGTACCAGTTCCGCTTAAGAACTTAGATGGAATGGATTCACTTCTTTCAATTGTTCAGATGCCAGCAGGAATTCCAGTTGCAACTGTTGGAATCGGAAATGCAAAGAATGCAGCGTTGCTTGCTGCCAGAATTTTAGGTGTTGCAGACGCTTCAATTGCTGCAAAGGTTGAGCAAGGGCTACAAGAGATCAACGCTGAGGCAAAGGCGAAAGGCGCAAACCTCACGACAAAGAAAAAGACTGGGTTCTAGATTCTCTTAATCTGAACGGCCGAGTGCGTGTACACGCCAGCCAGCCTTGCGCCACTTGTCTCGATCGAGTGCATTACGTCCATCAATCAGGAATTTAGATTTTACGAGTTGACCGATTACAGATGGATCTAGCTCGCGATATTCCTTCCACTCAGTTAAGTGCAAGATTGCATCTGCATCCTTAACCGCATCGGTGACACGTTCTGCATAATCAAGATTTGGAAAGCGCTTTCGAGCAGGTTCAATTCCCTTTGGATCGTGCACAACTACTGCAGCACCCGCTGCCTGTAATTGTGCAGCGATATCAAGGGCTGGGGAGTCGCGTACATCATCGCTATCGGGCTTAAATGTTGCACCGAGTACAGCGATTTTGTATTGAGTAAGGTCTTCAGATAAATCTGCGCGCACTACATCGATCACACGTTGACGCGCTCTTAAGTTAATTGCATCGATTTCTCGCAAGAATTCCAGGGCTTGGTCTGCGCCAAGTTCTTGAGCGCGCGCCATAAAGGCACGGATATCTTTAGGAAGGCAGCCGCCACCAAATCCGATACCAGCCTGCAGAAAACGATTACCAATGCGTGGGTCATATCCAATTGCTGTAGCAAGAACGGTGACATCGCCCCCTGCAGCCTCACAGACCTCTGCCATTGCGTTAATGAATGAAATCTTTGTAGCAAGGAACGAGTTAGCAGCAACCTTCACTAGTTCAGCGGTAGGAAGATCTGCCCGAATCCACGGTGTACCAAGTGCGATGACAGGTTCGTAGACCTCTTTCAGAATCTCTTCTGCGCGATCATTAGCAACTCCAACAACTAAACGATTTGGAGTCAAGGTATCTTCGACTGCAAATCCTTCGCGCAAGAATTCTGGGTTCCACGCCAAGTCAGCATGTGGTGCATCTTTTGCTAATTGGGCACGTAACATCTGCGCAGTTCCTACCGGCACTGTTGATTTTCCGACGACGAGTGATCCATCCTTAAGGAAAGGTGCAATGGCAGCGACCGAAGATTTCACATAAGTCAGATCGGCAGCCAGACCGTCTTTACTCTGAGGGGTTCCTACGCAGATAAAGTGGACATCAGCATCGGCTACAGCCGAGAAATCGGTTGTAAATGAGAGGCGCCCAGTCTTCATCTCTGCTGCCAGAAGTGTGTCTAGTCCAGGTTCATAGAATGGAAGTCGCCCACTCTGTAACAAATCAACTTTGGATTGGTCGGTATCTATTCCTACGACTTCAAATCCAAGTGAGGACATGCATGCTGCGTGGGTAGCCCCAAGGTAGCCACATCCAATTACTGAGAGCTTTAACGTCATGGGTGTGAGTCTAAGGCACGAACTATTTAATCTCCCCGCATGGATTTTCATCCGCGGTGCGAGTCTTGAATTTATCGACGATTACTGGCTTTGGTTTTGCAGAAGAACTCGCAGAAGCCGAAGGTGTTGGGGTGACTTCATCAACGAGTGGAAGATCATCGCGGACTCGTGTCCACAAATCAGCACCCAGGACTTCATCCCAAATCACCACTGATAGTCCGTCATATCGGCCATTTGCATTTGAAAGTGGAACAGTCAGAGTCCGCACATTTCCAGAAGATAAATTCTTTAACTGTTTTGCCAGAGTCAATAAATCATCGGGTGCTAATCCAGAATCTAACTTAACGCTTGCTAGAGCTGCGTTAATGAAGTTCTTTAACTTAAATGGATTCAAGAGAGTTCCGCTACTTGTCGCCTTTCGCATCACCGCACTCATGAACTGTTGCTGCCTGGCCATACGCCCAATATCGCCACGGCCATCAAAATCTCGTGTTCGCACATACTTGAGCGCTTCAATGCCATTAAGTGTGTGGACTCCTGCACTTAAGACCAAGTGGCTCTTGGGATCATCAATATCTACCTTTGTGCAGACCTCAATGCCGCCGAGTGCATCAACTATTCCTGCAAATCCGGCAAAACTAACTTCAACGTAATGATCAATCTTGATCGAGGTGGCAAGTTCGATTGTCTCAATAAGAAGTGGTGCGCCACCGTAGGAGAAAGCCGAATTTAATTTTCCAAGTCGGGCAGAGACCATTGTTTTCTTATCACTGCTACTTATATGTTCAGGGATAGTTACCAAACTATCTCGCGGAAGAGAGATGATGTACGCGCGATCTCGCGCCTTACTTAAGTGAACGATGAGCATCGTGTCTGAACGGCCGCCGGCAGCGGTAGCGGTAGAGCCCACGCGAAGTTCACGCATCTGAGCCTTGGTTAGACCTTCTCGGGTATCAGAACCAACAATGAGATAGTTCTCGGCCTTAGATGTCTTCTCTGGTCGATCATCGAGTGAGTTAAAGACATCAATGCGGGCGATGGAGCTGCTTACTCGTCCAAGTCCAAAGGAAGATACGGAAGAAACGAGCACGATGGCAACGGAGAGTGAGGTAATTATCCGTATGGCTCGTGTTGATTTCACGGCGTAAGACTACTTGGGCGATAGCGTAGAGGTGTTATGACATCGCCGAACGCCTCGTTACCTGCCTCACCGGGTATTAGCGTGATTTTGCCTGTGCTCAATGAAGAGGCACATTTAGAAGATTCAATTCGAGCCATTCTTTCTCAGAATTATCTGGGAACTTTTGAAGTCATATTGGCACTGGGCCCTTCTCGTGATTCTACAAATGAGATTGCTCGTTCACTTGCCGCTCAAGATGCGCGAGTGATTCTTGTTGAAAATCCTTCAGGGCGAACTGCAGCAGGACTTAACATCGCCCTCAAAGCATCAACACAAGATGTCGTCGTGCGAGTTGATGCACATGCTGAGATCCCAAATAACTATCTCCAATTGGTGATCGAGATTCTTAAGGAATCTGGTGCCGTTAATGTCGGTGGAGTCATGGGCGCGCAAGGAGTTACCTTCTTTGAAACTGCTGTCGCTGCGGCAATGTGTAGCCCATTTGGCGTTGGTGGTTCAAGATTTCATACCGGAGGTAAGGCTGGATATGTCGATACTGTCTACCTCGGAGCTTTTATTCGCCAAGCAGTTATTGATGCAGGTGGATTTGATGAACGATTTGTCCGCGCCCAAGATTGGGAACTTAACTACAGACTTCGACAAAACGGCGGGAGAATTTACTTTGATCCCAGACTTCACGTGACATATCGTCCGCGATCAAACTATCGTGCTTTGGCAAAACAATATTTCGAATATGGAAGATGGCGTCGCGTAATTGCTCGTAAATATCCAGAGACAATTAACTATAGATATTTAGCACCACCACTTGCTCTCATCGGTAGCGCACTCTCACTTATTGCCGGCAGCATCATTGATCCATCTCTCTATCTCCCGGTTGCTACCTACATCACATTTATTGCACTCACCCCACTGTTTATCTCAAAGAATCTGGCTCACTATCCAGCACTCGTCTTTATACTTCCAACGATGCACTTTTCGTGGGGACTTGGCTTCCTTACCTCGCCAAGAAAGCTAGTTCCAGACTCTCTAAGGTAACCTTCACTCATATGAGTACTCCTGTGACTGTATATGAGCCATTTCGCGCTGGGTTGCCCCCGCTGCGTCAATACCTGCGCTCGCTCTGGTCTCGTCGTCACTTTATTGCTGAGTTCTCACGCTCTGAATTACGCGAACAGAATTACGGATCAGTCTTTGGCCAGCTCTGGCTCGTCCTCAACCCCCTTTTGCTTTCAGGCGTCTACTTTCTTCTGATTTACATCATCGGTGGCGATGGTGATGCCAACAGATACGTGCATCTGACATCAAGCCTCTTTTTCTTCTACCTCATAGCAAATAGCTTGACTGGAGGAGTCAAGTCAATTACTTCGGGTCAACGTTTGATTATGAATACTGCCTTCCCTCGCATCATGCTGCCTATTTCGGCATCAGTGATTGCCATCTTTAAATTTATGCCAACGCTCATAGTTTTCTTTGCAATCCGCACCATTATCGGAGCTCCATATTCATGGCAGATGCTCTGGGCAATTCCAATCTTTCTCCTTGGTGTTTTTATGGGACTTGGAATGGCGATTGCAATCTCATGTACCAATGTGTACTTCCGAGATATCGCAAGCCTTCTTCCCTATATCACCCGCAGCTTGATCTATCTTTCACCGATTCTTTATGAAGCATCAGCGCTCTCTGAGAAGATGCGTACTCTCGAGATCGCAAACCCAATTTTCTATCTCTTGGATGCCTGGTCACAAGTAATGGTTTATGCAGAAGCCCCAAGTTCGGCATCAATTCTGATTAGCCTGGCATGGGCAACGCTGATTTTTCTCATCGGCACATACTTCTTCTTAACGAGGGAGCGTGATTTCGCTGTCCGTCTCTAGTACTCATCCGCGCAATAGCATTGCCGTTTCCGTTCAGTCGGTTGGACTGACATACACAACATCTGTAGATAAAAAGCCAACGCTGAAAGCACGTGTAAAACGCTTCGGTAGAAGTGGGAAGTTCTCTCGAACTGTCAACGCACTCAATGATGTAAGTATTGATGTTCATTACGGAACTGTTTTAGGAATTATTGGCTCAAACGGTGCGGGTAAGTCATCACTTATGCGTGTTATTTCGGGAATCATTCCTCCATCTCAGGGTCGAATTGAAGTCCATGGCTCTGTGAGTACCTTGCTTGCTCTTGGAGTTGGTTTTAATGCATCCCTTACTGGGCGCGAGAATGTCTACCTCGGCGGTCTTGCCGCCGGTATGACGAAAGCAGAGATCGATAGTCAATTTGATGAGATTGCAGAATTTTCAGAGTTGGGTGAGGCTATCGATTCACCGATGCGCACCTATTCATCGGGTATGTATGCCAGGTTGGCGTTTTCAGTTGCGGCAACGGTGAAGCCAGATATTTTGATTATTGATGAAGCGCTCAGTACGGGCGATGCTCGCTTTAAAGAGAAGAGCCTGAATCGAATTAAGGAACTTCGTACCGAAGACCGTGCGCTGATTTTAGTAAGCCATGCTCTGGCCACCATTGAAGATATTTGCAATGAAGTTATCTGGCTAGATAAGGGAAAAATGATGGCTCGCGGAAATCCCGCAGAAGTAATCGCTGCCTATCGCGAGTACATGCATGTACGAAAGAGCGCGTCTTCTGATGAGGATGTCTAAGAATTTTCTAGCTCTGTTAATTGCTGCACTTATAACAAGTGCTGCCCCAGCAGAAGCGATTGAAATCCCACCGAAATTTGATTTCATCGGCAATGGATACGGCCACGGCGTAGGAATGAGCCAGATTGGTGCACGGTCGCGTGCTTTAAGTGGCGAGAGCGCCTCAGCAATTCTTAATTACTACTACAAGGATGTACAGGTCGCACCTTTTGTTGATACACATACAATTCGCGTCAACATTGCGCATCTTGTAAAGACCATTGCATTTACTACTCACACCCCGGGTGCGCGCCTTGAGGTATTTGAAGGCGATATCGGAAACTCAGTGGAGTTCATGCCCGTTGCATCGTATGCCACCAAAAAGAGGGCAACTTTTACCCTCGCATCTCTGCCGAAGGAGAGAGCACTCACCTTGCGATGGGTTGGAGAAAATCCCATCATCACTATGACTCAAGGATCGATCTCTACAAAATATAAATACGGTTACATCACCATTAAAGCGCTTAAAGGCGCGTTGGTAGTTACAAATACTCTCGCCCTTCGCGATGAGTATTTATGGGGAATAAGTGAAGTTCCATCCAGTTGGCCCGCTGCAGCGCTCGAAGCACAAGCAATAGCCTCACGGAGCTATGCTCTCTCGAAATTGAGCATCATTAGACCAAGTTGTGACTGCCAAGTGTTCTCGCACATCTCAGATCAAAACTTTGTTGGATATTCCAAAGAGAGTGAACCTAGGTTCGGCCATTTTTGGAAGGATGCAGTTACGCGCACAATTATTGATACTTCGACAAGTCTTGTTGTACTCAGCAACGGAAAACCCGCACAAACATATTTCTTCTCATCATCAGGCGGGGCTACACAGACAACTCTCGATGCGTGGGGAGCGGCAACCGCCTTTACCCAATCGGTGCCAGATACTGCCAGCGCGGATGTAAAACTCAATCCCCGATTTGCATCCTGGAAGGCAGCATCTACTCAGGAGCTTGTTGCAAAGGCATTTCTCTTGCCGAATGTCGTCTCACTTGAAATTCTCTCGCGCAACCAAGCGGGAGCGGTGACTTATATTGCAGCGACTTCTTCAGAGGGAGTTACTAAGAAGATACGTGGAGATACCTTTAGAAGCAGAGCGAAGTTGCCTTCACCTTGGTTTTCTTTAGTTAGCGTGCAGAATTGAATTAAGTCCGCCCCATGAACCTTCGCGGAGGAGAACTTCTAGGCAACCATCAAGAGAGTTTCTTCTAAAGAGTAGATTTGAAGCACCACTGAGAGTGCCAGCTTTAACAACTTCTCCATCCGGCAAACGCACCTTAGCTGCTGCTGTGATGTAGGTACCGGCTTCGATTACACAATTATCTCCGAGTGAGATTCCAAGTCCTGAATTAGCACCGAGCAGACATTTCTTTCCAATAGAGATAACTTGCTTTCCACCACCGCTTAAAGTTCCCATAATTGATGCGCCGCCGCCAACATCGCTGCCATCATCAACTACAACACCAGCAGAGATACGACCCTCAACCATTGAAGTTCCGAGTGTTCCAGCATTGAAGTTAACAAAACCTTCATGCATCACTGTGGTTCCTGAAGCTAGATGTGCACCAAGGCGCACGCGATCAGCATCTGCAATACGTACACCTGATGGAATAACGTAATCAACCATCCGCGGGAACTTATCTACGCTAAAGATAGTTACGTGTCCATCACGCGCACGTAATGCAGCACGCACTTCTTCAAAGCCTTCGACTGTACATGGACCAGCCGAGGTCCAGACAACATTTGTGAGGAGTCCGAAAATTCCATCAAGTGATTGACCGTGAGGTTTTACCAATCTATGTGAAAGCAGATGAAGGCGGAGATACGCATCGACGGCATCCTGTGGTGGCTGTGAAAGATCAATCTCGCGCGAAACTACTTCGCGTCTTACTTTCCGTACATCATCAGTACCGACTGCATCCAATAGTGATTGCGCAGGTTTTCCCGCAAGTGCTCCTAGGGCTGGTGCTGGAAACCAGACATCGAGAACAGTAGATCCCGAGAGCGTGGCAATTCCATGGCCATGGGCGGTAGTTGATTGAGACGACATGTGCACACAATATCGCCTATCCTTAATTTCATGGCTAGCAATTCAAAGAACACACTCGCAATACGCGTTGATTGTGATGCGCCGATAGAAAAAGTGTGGGCACAAATTGCCGATTGGAGTAGCCAGGGTGAATGGATGCTTGCCACCCGCGTCTGGGTGACATCTGAAATCACAGAAGGCGTTGGAACTTCGATCGCGGCATTTACCGGTCCTGCTCATCGGATCTATCCAACTTTTTCATTTCTCGGCCTGTTAGACACGATGACGGTTACGGCGTGGGAGCCACCAGCTCGTTGCGATGTTATCCATACAGGAAAAGTTTTAAAGGGCACCGGAACATTCCAACTTAAATCCAATGGTCCAAACTCAACGACTTTTTATTGGAGCGAGACCATTGATATTCACCGTGCGCTCTTTCTGATTGGAGCACCATTTCTTTGGGTCGGCGTTCGCATCTCTCTCGCACGTTTCGCTCGTCAATTTAAGAGCCGGTAAGAATTGATCACCGATGGATGGCTAGAAGACATCCAGGTGATATTAAGAGCAGGTAACCTCGTCCTATGGCAGCGCCGAAAACCTTGGCCGAAGTGCTCGAAGCACTTCCGGAGGAGGAGCGCATCATTTTGACCCTGTCCTATCTTCGAGGCATGAGCGCCGCTGAGATTGCAACCCTGCTTCACGTGCCTGAAAAGTCAGTGGAAGCGGTAATTACCTCAGGTAAGGCGCGTTTGACTGCACAACTGGGCCTGTAGCCCTCTTCCGATTTCATGTATCGGCCCTGAGTGCGAGATACTTACGCCCTTACTTTCCATGCACTTCGCGGAAAGCCCACGCTTCAAAGGAGTCTCATCATGGCAGCTATGAAACCTCGCACTGGTGATGGACCAATGGAAGTAACCAAGGAAGCCCGCTCGCTTGTAATGCGTATTCCTCTAGAAGGTGGCGGACGTCTTGTTGTTGAACTTAACCCAACAGAGGCAAATAATCTCAGCGCTGCTCTCGAAGCTGCTGTTGCACTTATCAAGAAGTAAATTCCCACGAGGATAGAACTCCGGATACCAATGGTTATAAGCGCGCTCAATCCTGATTTGGATTCTGTCAGCACCGCCGATGTGATCGTAATTAGTTACATCATGCTCGCAGCAGAAGAAAATGGCGTTAGCGAGATCATTTTCAACGCCCACCCCGCACTCGTTAAAAAAATTGAAAAACTCTTCGCCATTGATTTGCGTGATGAACTCTCTTTCTTCAAGCCAAGTGGGAAAGCGGGAGAAGTCAACGAGATCCCAGTGAGCGCTGTAGATAGTCCAGTCGAAAGAATTATTCTCTTAGGCGTTGGCGACCAATCTCTTGCTTCATTCCGTACAGCTGGTGCGGTACTTGGCCGCAAGGTGCGTGGTGCGGGAAAGAATTTCGCAACAATTGCTCCAACCAATCGCGATGAAATCATCGCCTTTGCTAGCTCAGCGGCTTTAGGTGAGTACACATGGAATCTGAAGACTTCCGAAAAGCCTGCCGCATCAGAGATTGAAATTGTTACTGCAGATGCCGCACCCGTTGCCTACGCTGGTGTCATCTCAGGTGCAGTCTGTCGCGCTCGCGATCTAATTCATACACCTGCAAATATCAAAACACCTTTATGGATGGCTAATCAAGCACGAGCGATTGCATCTGAATACGGCCTTGAGATCAACATTCTGAGCGGTACTGCTCTCAAAGAATTTGGCGGCCTTCGGGCAGTAGGAAATTCTTCTCCAAATCCTGGTCCGCGTTTTATTCACCTCACCTACACACCTAAAGGCGGCAAGAAAAACTCACGAATTCCTCACGTAGTTCTTGTAGGCAAGGGAATCACCTTTGATACTGGTGGAATTTCTCTGAAGCGTCCCTATGACACGATGATGGCGATGAAGAGTGATATGGCTGGAGCCGCCGCCGCGCTTGCAACTATCAGTGCACTTCCTCAACTTGGCGTTCAAGTAAAGGTCAGCGTCTTGATGATGTGCGCCGAGAATGCACTTTCTGGAACTTCCCAGCGCCCTAGCGATGTAATTAAGCATTATGGTGGCAAGACTGTCGAAGTCATTAACACAGATGCAGAGGGACGTTTAGTTCTCGCGGATGGACTGGCTTTTGCAGATATAAATCTTGATCCAGATTATGTAGTCGATATTGCAACCCTTACAGGCGCTATAAAACTTGGTCTCGGACTCCAATATGCTGCGATGTATACACGCAATACTCAACTCGCACGGACCCTCTCAGAAATTGGCGAACGTACAGGAGATCGCGTTTGGCATATGCCATTAATCGATGATTACACAGATGGATTAGAGAGTGATATCGCCGATCTCAACCACACCGCAGATAAGGGCCACTACGGCGCTGGTTCTGTGACAGCAGCGCTATTTCTTGAACAATTCGTCGGCGATCGCCAGTGGGTGCACCTTGATGTTGCAGGCACCGCTCGAAGTGAGAGTGATTCTGGAGAAAACCCTAAAGGCGGAACCGGATTCGGCGTGCGTTTACTCGTGGAGTGGCTAACATCCCTCTCATGATCAACCAGATTGACCCTCACTCCTACGCCGAGAGCTTCATTGGCGAGAGCGTAGATAAAACGCAAGCTAGGTCTCGCGGAAGCGAAGTTGGCGCAATTGATGTCAGCCCTGGTGTCGGCTCCTATCTACGACATCTGGCACATATTCTGGATGCGCAATCGGTTGTTGAAATTGGAACAGGTTCGGGAGTTGGTGCGCTCTGGGTTCTTGAAGGAATGTTGCCAAGTGGCACTTTGACATCGATTGATGGCGAGCAAGAGCACTCTGCAATCGCAAAGATTGCGCTACAAGATGCGCAGATTGCACAGTCACGCTTTCGACTTATTACAAATCCTGCAATCGAAGTAATGACAAAGCTTGCCGATCGTGCTTACGATCTTGTGATCTTTAGAGATAACGCCGAAGATTTGCATGACGCGATTGTTGAGGCCCACCGTATTCTGCGCAGTGGTGGAGTCTTTGTAATCGATAATTTCTTTGGCGGTGCAAAGGTAAATGATCCCGCCCAGCGCGATCCAAAGACAATTGCCCTGCGTGATGCTGGGAAACTGCTTAAAGGTGAGACAGATAAGTGGGTGACCTCACTCATTCCCCTAGGGGATGGCTTGTTACTTGCTACGAAGTTGTAGAAAGATATCTCCATGACGCAGGAGCAACCGCAACAACCAATGGGCACAGGTCCTTGGTGGGTGCCGTCTTCCGCTCACGGTAAAGCAAAGTTTGTTACGCGTTCTAACGCATTGTTGATGGCTGCGATCGCAGGTTTGGTCGGCGCGGTCTTCGGAGCGAGTTCTTCTGGATCCCTCTTTGGTCACGAAATCAATTTAACGTCGGTGACTTCTTCTATTGAACGTCCACCTGGATCAGTAGCCGATATTGCCCAGCGCGTACTTCCCTCTGTTGTTTCGATTTCAGCACAGAGCAATTCAGGTGCCGGAACGGGTACCGGTTTTGTTATTGATAGCACTGGATTTATTCTGACAAATAACCATGTGATTGCGGATGCTCTGGGCAGCGACGGTTCAATTGAAGTTCAGCTCAATGACGGAACAACTCTTGATGCAACAATTGTTGGTCGCGATTCTTCCTACGATCTTGCTGTGTTAAAGATTAATCGCACAGGACTGACTGCACTCACCTTTGGAGATAGCGATCAGGTTGCAGTAGGCGATTCTGTGATTGCTATTGGCTCACCACTTGGGCTTTCTGGAACGGTAACTCTTGGAATTGTTAGTGCGAAAGATCGCGCTGTAACTGCTGGTGAATCAGCAGGCGATAGCTCATTTATCAACGCGATTCAGACTGATGCAGCAATTAACCCAGGAAATTCTGGGGGACCACTAGTTAATTCAGCCGGTGCTGTCATTGGAGTTAACTCCGCCATCGCAACACTTGGCTCGTCATCACTGTCCTCACAATCTGGATCTATCGGACTTGGCTTTGCAATCCCAATCAATCAGGCTCGCAAAACTGCTGAGCAATTGATTAAGAATGGAAAAGCGACCTATCCAGTTATTGGTGTTTCTGTTGATATGCAATATGCCGGCGATGGAGCAAGAATTGCAGATACTTCAAATGCAATTCTTCCAGGCGGTCCTGCATCTAAAGCTGGACTTCGCGCAGGAGATTTAATCGTTAAATTTGATGGGCGAACAATTACAGCGCCAGAAGAACTCATTGTGGCGATTCGATCCAAGAATGTGGGAGATAAGGTCGAAATCGAATACATTCGATCTGGAAAGAATCTCACCACATCCCTCATTCTGACAGCAGGTAAATAATGTTTGATTATGGCTTTGGCGAGATGATTGGGCTGGTAATTCTGGCGCTCATCCTTGTTGGTCCAGAACGTATGCCACGAGTGGCAGGTGATCTTGCGAAAATGATCAAGAAGGTACGTTCATTGACCAACTCAGCGACCGCTGAGATTCGCGAAAATCTAGGACCTGGCTTTGAAGATCTGAAGCCAGCGGATCTGAATCCAAAAACTTTTATTAAACGCCACGTCTCCTCAGTTCTTGAAGATGAAGATGAGAAAGAACGCGAGAGAAAACAAGGCGGATCTGCATTCAAACCTCAAATTGATCCAGACCTACTATGACAATTATTGAAGGTATCAACGCTGCTCTTGCAACAGTGAAAGACCCAGAACTTCATCACCCACTTCCAGATCTAGGAATGGTTGAAAGCGTTGCTGAATCAGCTGGCATTGTTGATCTCACAATTTTGCTCACAATTTCGGGCTGTCCGATGAAAGATAGATTGTCTGCCGACATCACATCTGCAGTTGGTGCAGTTCAAGGCGTTAAAGAAGTTCGTATCAATTTTGGCGTAATGACAGAAGAGGGCCGCAATAAGGTCAAACTTTTTGTCAGAGGTGGACGTGAAAAGTTCATTCCCTTTGCACAACCAGATTCGTTAACTCGCGTGATTGGAGTCGCATCAGGAAAGGGTGGAGTGGGTAAATCTTCTCTCACCGCTAATCTGGCCGTTGCAGCTGCCAAGAAAGGGTTGCGCGTTGGAATTCTTGATGCGGATGTTTATGGTCACTCGATCCCACGTTTAATGGGGTTGCTCGGCGTCAGACCGACCGCAATTGATCAGATGTTTATTCCACCTGAGAGCTACGGTGTGAAGACTGTTTCGATGGAGATGTTTAAGCCAGAACGCGCCGATGCTGTTGCCTATCGCGGACCCTTGCTTCATCGAGTTCTCGAACAACTTCTATCGGATGCGTACTGGGGCGATTTAGATCTCTTGCTACTTGATCTTCCACCCGGAACCGGCGATTTAGCTATTTCACTTGGCCAATTGATCCCAACCTCAGAAATTTTAGTTGTTACAACTCCACAAGTTGCGGCAGCAGAAGTGGCAGAGCGAGCCGGGCGCATTGCACATCAAATGCACCAAAGAGTTATCGGTGTTATCGAAAATATGTCTGCATTTATCTGTCCGCAATGCGGTGAGTCGACAGCGCTCTTTGGTGAAGGCGGGGGAGAGGAAACCTCTGCTCGACTTTCAACTCTTGTCGGAGCCGACGTTCCACTTCTTGGAAAGATTCCATTCGCTCCAGAGTTGCGTACCGGTGGAGATAACGGTGCACCGATAGTTCACGCACTTCCTGATAGTCCAACGGCAGTTGCGATTATGGCAATTGCTGACAAATTAGTGATTCGTGATAAATCACTTCTTGGCGTCAGGCTCGGAATCTCTTCGTAACTCTTCGACAATCTCCTGGGCGATATCTTCCAGTTGATCTTTAAGGAAGTCACGTGTTGCAACTTCACCCAGTGCGATACGAAGACTTGCAAGTTCGCGGGTGAGATATTCGGTATCAGCCATGCTGCGATCATTTCGAGCGCGATCTTCTGCCAGTGCGATTCGATCTCTATCCGCTTGACGATTCTGAGCCAAGAGAATCAATGGCGCAGCATAGGATGCCTGAAGAGAGAGAATTAAAGTAAGGAAGATAAAGGGAAATTCATCAAAGCGAAGATCTGCTGGCGCAAGTGTGTTCCAGAGAACCCAAGAGAGCACAAAGACACTCATATAAACCAAGAAGCTCGCGGTTCCTAGAAAGCGTGCAAACTTCTCTGAGAGACGACCAAAAGCCTCGGCATCAATATTCGGACGCAAGGTGCGTCGAGTCTCGCGAGGAGTATCCAATCCATTCTTGCGAGCCATCTCTACACCTGCCCTTTAACTTCTTGAGTAATAGTTTCCAAATCAGTACGAGTGTGATCACGGTGATCAATACGCCAATTATCAGGTAGCAAGTGATCGAGTACGTCATCGACGGTAACCGCACCTAATAAACGCTCGTTGCCATCAACAACTGGGACGCTGAGCAAGTTATAGCTCGCTAGATACGAAGAGACCTCATTGAGCGTCGCATCAGGACTTAGCCCTTGTGTATCAGTATCGACAAGTGATCCTAGAAGTGTCGCTGGTGGTTCACGAAGCAAGCGCTGGTAGTGAACCATTCCGATAAAGCGACCTGTTGGAGTTTCAAGAGGTTGTCTTGTGACAAAAACCTGTGATGCAAGTGCAGGTGAGATCTCACTTCTGCGAACAACGGCCAGTGCATCTGCCACTGTGTAATCAGCGCTCATGATTAACGGTTCGGTCGTCATCATTCCACCGGCTGAATAATCCTCATACGTCATCAAACGAATAACATCTTCGGCATCTTCGGGCTCCATCAAGTCAATAAGTTCTTGTGCGCGCACTTCGCCAATTTCGCGAAGTAAATCGGCAGCATCATCAGGATCCATTTCACCTAGAACATCGGCAGCACGTTCGCCTTCGAGTTCGCTGAGAAGTGCCACTCGTTCGGCTTCATCCATCTCTTCAAGAACATCTGCCAATCTCTCATCATCAAGTGCGCGCGCAACCTCAACTCGACGTTTTGGTGCTAAATCCTGAATAACAGCGGCTAAATCTGCAGCACGTAAATTACTGAGAGTTGACAGTAAATTTGAAGTTCCCTGTTCACTTTCAGCAGCAGCAAAGCCTTGCACTTCTTCCCAAGCAACAGTTGAGGTTGCACCCTTGCGGCGAATGCCCCGGCCTCTCTTCATAATATGGACGCGAGTCATCAACCAATCACCGGTGCGATTTTGTTCCATTCCGAGATCTTCGACAAGAACCGGCTCATCATTTTCAATAAGCGTGATGGAACGATCCAACATATCGCCCAAAACTAGAATCTCACCGGCACGTGATTCAAAACGACGCATATTTACAAGGCCGGTAATGACGACAGCGCCTGACTCAATTGAAGTGACGCGAGTGATTGGAACAAAGACTCGTCGACGTAGTGGAACTTCAACAATGAGACCGAGGATTCGGGGAGGCTGGTTATTTGCGCGCAGGGTCGCAACAGCGTCTCTGACCTTACCAACTGGATCACCATTGGGATCGAAAACTGCTGTTCCAGCTAATCTGGCGAGAAACACTCGGCTGGAGATGTTTGCGCTCATAGACTAATTGTATCCGCCTCTCACACATCAGATACCGTTGCCCTATGTCCTCGATTGAGAACCACACTCAGATACCTGAGCGTCCAGATCTAATTCGACTAGGTCTAGGAATAATCGGTATCGGCACTTCGGGGCCGCTGATCGCGATGAGTGCAATGCCGATAGTCACGCTGATCTTCTGGAGAAATCTCGGTGGCGCTCTCTTCACACTTCCCTTTGCACTACGAGATTTAGTATCCAAAGATAGACATCATCGAAAAGCTATTGCGCTCTCGGCTCTCTCAGGTTTCATTCTAGCTCTTCACTTTATTGGCTTCTTTATTGCGATGCGCTGGACAACAGTTGCAGCCGGTACGGCGCTGGTTGCGTTACAACCAATCTTTGCCGCACTCTTTGTGAGAATGCTTGGCGGAAACATTCCTTCACGAGCTTGGCTAGGAATGGGAGTTTCATTTCTTGGAGTCTTGATGATCTCTGGAGTAGATCTATCAATTTCTTGGCTTGCATTTAAAGGCGATGTCGCGGCGATTATCTCTGCAGCGTTGGCAGCTGTATATATGCTGCTCGGATCAAGAGCGCAGAAAGAGATCGGAACTCATAGTTACACCACGATCTGTTACTTCGTCTGTGCGGTGACAGCGCTACCTATGGCACTTGTTATGGGTGTAGAGATTATTCACTTCGAAAAGAATGAATGGTTGATTCTTCTAGGTCTCATTGCAGGGGCTCAGATTCTGGGTCACTCAATGTTTAACGCCGCTCTCAAACGCGTTTCACCTGCCATTGTTTCCCTTATTGTCTTTTTCGAAGTTCCAGTCAGCACACTCCTTGCGATTTGGTGGCTTGATCAGACGCCACCGATTGCGCTCATCCCAGGAATTATTGTGATTCTTACAGGGTGCATACTTGTGGTCTTAAGGACACGACCTACTGAGGTGATGATCGACGAATGATTGATTTACATACTCACACGAACAATAGTGATGGCACCGATACGCCTCATGCGCTGATCAACAAGGCTCTCTCCGCCGGAATCACCGTACTTGGAATCACCGATCATGACACGACATCTGGTTGGCAGGATGCGATAACTGCTCGAAGAGCCAACCTCGCTCTTGTTCTCGGTGCTGAAATTTCATGTCTTACCGAAGATGATGTTGCAGTGCACATGCTTGGCCTTCTCTTCGATGGTGAGAATGGCGCGATGCAGACAATGCTTGAAGATTCTCGTGATTCACGTCTTCCACGCATGCGTCGTATGACTGAATTACTGACTGCAGATGGGATAGATATCTCTCTCGATGAGGTTTTCGCCGCGATGCCCGAAGGTGCAACCTTAGGCCGCCCACACTTGGCAGATGCCCTAGTTGCAAAAGGCCATATCGCTAGTCGTGATGAAGCATTCGCAAATCTTCTGCATAACGGCTCGAAGTATTACGTGACACACATTGCACCAACACCTGAAGATGCAATCAAAGTAATTCGACAAGCCGGAGGAGTGGCAGTAATCGCTCACCCATTTGCAACACGTCGCGGCCAGACACTTTCTGCGATGAGTTTTCCTTCACTTATCGCAGCCGGACTCAACGGTGTTGAAGTTGATCATCGAGATCACTCTCATGCAGAACGCGAAGAGTTGCGAGGGTTAGCAGGTGATTTAGGACTCGTTGTAACTGGTGCCAGCGACTATCACGGCACAGGAAAGCTCAACTCAATAGGCGAAAACCATACTGATCCTGCAGAATGGGCTCGCCTTGAATCAATGGCAGATGCTCGAAGGGTCGTTACAGAATGAATCTGGTTGAAGTAAGTGCGCTGACATTTGCAGTGCAATCCTTTGTTACCTTGTTGGTGATCATGGATCCGCCAGGTGCTACTCCAATATTTTTGGCACTTGTTTCCGATAAGACTCCAAAAGAACGCGTTCGTTTGGCGTGGCAGGCTGCTGCTGTCTCACTTGTTGTCATCACATCCTTTGCGCTCTTCGGTCAATTTGTTCTTGAATACATGAACGTTTCAATGGAGGCGCTGCAGGCTGCCGGAGGGCTACTTCTTCTCTATGTCTCACTGCAACTTCTGACAGGAAGAATTGAAGAAATTGATGCTTCGACAAATAAGAATGTCGCACTTGTTCCCCTCGGAACTCCACTACTTGCAGGCCCGGGCGCAATCGTTGCAACAATGATCTTCGTTAAGCAAGTTGATTCAACATCACTTGCAATCGGCTTAATTGCCGCCATCGTTGCTGTTCATATCATCATCGCACTCGCCCTGATGGCTTCAACCAGAATTCTGGCAGTCATCAAGGATGCAGGCGTGACTCTCGTGGCACGAATTGCCGGTCTCTTGTTGGCAGCGATTGCGGTTCAAATGCTCGTCGATGCAATCAAAGTTCTCTCTGCATAGATCTATGTCATACGATCCACGCGGTATTTACAGCCCCGATAGCATCGTTTGGCGCTTGCACAGCGATCCTTCGATGCTCGTAGGGGGAGTGCGTGCGCTCTTCCAACAAGCACTTCATCCTGTTGCTATGGCAGGCGTTGCAACACATTCAAATTTTCGTGAAGATGCGTGGGGAAGATTGCAAAGAACTGGTGATTACGTCACTACACTCACTTTCGGCAGCACAGAACAAGCGCTCGAACTTACTTCTCGCGTTCGTAGAGTGCATACAAAGCTTGGCTTGGATAATCCACATGAGCTGCTCTGGGTCCATATGGCGATGGTTGACTCTTTTCTCGATGTCGCATTTCGCTCTGGAATGACCTTGAGCGTCGAGGATAAAGATGCCTATATCTCTAGCATGGTTGAGTTTGCAGAACTTGTAGGAATTCCTCGTAGCGATGTTCCAACAACACTTACTCAACTCAAAGAGTATTTCAAAACAATTGCGCCAGAACTTGCTGCAACTGATGATGCAAAGCGTGCAGCAATTTTTCTTACCTTGCCTCCACTTCCAACAGTAATTCGTTTTGCTACTGCTGCTGCACCTGCTTGGGCGGCTCTGAGTTCACTTGCTGCCTCAAGTCTGCCTCGTTGGGCTCGTGATCTTTATGGCTGGCCCACTCTTCCTGCGCAAGAGTTGGCGACCAACCTCTCACTCCTTGCAACTCGCAAATCTCTCTCGCTCATTCCTCCTATCTTTATTGCTCCTCCAATATTCCACGAGGGTATGCGACGTTGGAAGAGTGAATCGGTGAGCGCATGAGCTCCAAAGTTGTCGCAGTTGCAAATACTGCAGGAGGAAGTGCGAAAACAACTCTGGCGCATGCCCTTGCTGTGGCAACTGTTGAATATGGCAAGAAGACCTTGCTTATCGATTGTGATCCAAAGGCGTCACTTACTTTTAGAGTAGGTCGCGAGGGAACACGAATTACTCTGGCAGATTTTCTCTCAGGAACGACAATCAGAAGTGAAGATTTAGACTCTCATGCAGAACGCTTTGACTTTATCGCTGCCGATTCCCGAGTGGGAAATGGCTTCACTGGCCAGGATCTGAAGAACCTAATCGGAAAATTACCCAAAGATTATGATGTGGTATTCATCGATACCCCGAGTGATATCAATGCCAGTTTGAAATCTGCCTTGGATGTAGCTGATTTAGTACTCGCTCCATATTCAAATACGGTGCATCATCTTCGTGGAGTCACACAGATTTCTAAACTATCTGAAGATACTCCGCTCAAACTTCTATCCATCGGCGTTACCTCCAAGCCAATGAAGGAATTTTCGCAGTGGGAACATCTGGATGGATCCTGCAGTATTGCCAAGGAGATTGAAGCCGCAGCGCAGACGACCATGAGTGTTCTCACGCATGCGAAGAACTCAACCGTTGCTAGCCAATTAAGAGAGTGCGCCTATAGCGTGCTTGAGGTGCTGAGTTTAGATTAAGAAGAGAACTTCTTAGTGCGTACTCGTTCGCGCTTCTGTCGAGCAGGAGCAGCTGTCTCGCTCTTCTCGCTCTTTTCACGAGCAGGTGCAGCCTTACGAGGCTTATCCATGCGGCCAGTTGAGCCAGCAGGAATTTTCATAATCTCGTAGAGATGCTCAGATGATGAGTACGTCTCAACAGGTTCTGGTAATCCGAGTTTGAGCGCCATATCAATCATCTTCCAGCGTGCCATATCATCCCAATCAACAAAGGTGAGAGAAATTCCATGCGCACCCGCACGTGCGGTACGACCAATACGGTGAACGTAGGTCTTCTCATCTTCAGGACATTGGTAGTTAATAACATGGGTAATGCCATCAATATCAATTCCACGAGCAGCGACATCAGTTGCAATCAGCACATCTGACTTTCCACCCTTGAAATCATTGAGCGCCTTTTCACGTGCGGCCTGCCCCATATCTCCATGCAAAGTCGCAGCACGAAATCCACGTTCGATGAGATCATCAGAAGTTTTTTGGCATGCTCTCTTAGTACGACAGAAAACAATTGTTGGACCGCGACCTTCTGCCTGCAGAATACGGGCAAGCATTTCGATCTTATCCATGGCGTGTGCGCGTACAACGTGTTGTTCGATGCGTGAAACAACATTTCCTTCATCCTGAGAATCCTGCGTACGTATGTGTACAGGCTGATTCATAAACTTACGAGCTAGAGCGATGATGTCTCCAGGCATTGTTGCTGAAAAAAGCATGGTCTGTGTGCGATTAGGAGTGCTCGCAAAGATTTTCTCTACATCCGGAAGAAATCCGAGATCGAGCATCTCATCTGCTTCATCAAGTACAACTCGAGTCACACTTGCTAACTTGACCTGTCCCTGACGATAGAGATCGAGCAAGCGACCTGGTGTTCCCACGATAATTTCAACGCCTTTTTGTAGCGCTTCAATCTGTGGCTCAAAGGCGCGTCCACCATAGACAGCTAGAACTCTAATCTTTCGGCTCTGGGTAATCTCTTCAAGATCCTTAGTTACCTGTACGCAGAGTTCGCGAGTTGGTACAACAACAAGAACTTGTGGTGAATCTTGATATTCAAAACTCTTCCACTCTTCATCAGCAGGTGCGATCACACGATCAACGAGCGGAATTCCAAATGCAAGTGTCTTTCCAGTTCCAGTCTTTGCCTGTCCGATGACATCGCCATCTGCGAGTGCGATGGAGAGAACCTGTTCCTGAATAGGAAATGGTGCGGTGTAGCCATGTTCGTTGAGAGCAGCGATCGTCTCTTTACGAAGTGGAAGGTCTGCGAATGTCAGAGTCACTTACAACGCGCCAAAACCGACACGACGTTCGGTCGGTTGGCCAATCTCGACATAACCAATACGCGCAGCAGGCACGATAATTTCGTGTCCACGTACATCGGTGAGGACCAGGGGCGTGTTATCTGCCAGTGCTTGAGCAACAGCCTTCTTGATATCGGCTGGATTTAACTCGCATTCAAAGGCTAGTTCACTTGAAATATCTGCCACAGCTATTCTGATGAGAGCTGCCTGAGCGCCCTCTGATTTCTTTGTACTCATGGGCTCATCCTAGATGTAAAGGTGACCTACTGCTATTCGGTGCTATTCGGTACGCGGGAAACCCGATATTCCTCGCCACATCAAGTTTTCTACAAGATCGACTGCTTGTTGACGGCTTAATTTGCTATCACGATCAAGCCAATGGCGGGCTGTTACCTGCGCATATCCAATCAAACCAACACCGAGCATCATAGAAACTTCTTTTGGTAATCCGGTGTCATTTGAGATCACACCACTTACTGCTGCGGCACAGTCATATGTCATGCGATTGAGGCGCTCACGAACTTGTGGCTCAACGCTCATATCGCTTTCAAAGAGAAGTCGAAAAGCTTCGCCTTCATTTTCGATAAATTCAAAGTATGCGACAACAGTTGCGCGAACTCTTTGCGCATTATCTGGAGTAGATGAAATTGCTTTTTGAATTTCAAAGACAAGAGAATCAATGTGTAGATCAAGAACTGCAAGATAGAGATCTAGCTTGGAAGGAAAGTGTTGGTAGAGAACAGGTTTACTAACACCTGCTCGATCTGCGATCTCATCCATTGCAGCGGAGTGATAACCAGCTGCCGTAAAGACCTCAAGCGCAGCGCTGAGCAAGATCGCCCGACGTTCATCACGCGGTAGACGCGCCTTATCGCCAATCGTTTGCTTCTCCGAAGTACTCATTGCCCTAATCGTAGACGCAAAGTGGCACGCTTTCATAGTCTGAGGCAGAATTGCCAATTATGAAGAGACCTCCACTCGTTTCACCTGGCCCAGCACTGACCGTTGATGAGGTGCGCAGATATAGCCGCCACTTGATCATCCCTGATGTTGCGATGGCAGGACAGCAACGGCTAATGAATGCAAAGGTTCTCTGCGTTGGTGCGGGTGGTTTGGGTTCACCGACTCTGATGTATCTAGCCGCAGCAGGTGTCGGAACTATCGGAATTGTCGAATTTGATACCGTTGATGAATCTAATTTGCAGCGCCAGATTATTCATGGCCAATCTGATATCGGAAAGAGCAAAGCGCAGTCGGCGAAAGAGAAAATTTTAGAGATCAATCCTTTCGTCAATGTAATTACCCATGAACTCCGACTAGATGTTGATAACGTCATGGATATCTTTGCCCAATACGACATCATCGTTGATGGCACAGATAACTTTGCAACGCGTTATCTCGTCAACGATGCCTGCGTACTTCTGAAGAAGCCATATGTGTGGGGTTCCATTTATCGCTTTGATGGTCAGGCAAGTGTTTTCTGGGCCGAATACGGTCCTTGCTACCGATGCTTGTATCCAGAACCACCACCTCCAGGAATGGTTCCATCATGTGCCGAAGGCGGAGTGCTCGGAGTTCTCTGCGCAACTATCGGCTCAATCCAAACTACTGAGGCGATCAAGGTAATTACTGGTGTGGGTGAGTCACTTGTAGGTGAACTCATGATCTATGACGCTCTCGAAATGGAATTTAGAAAAGTTAAGATTCGTAAAGATCCTAACTGTCCTTTATGTTCTGACAAGGCTACCCAGAAGGCACTTCTTCCAGATTATGAAGCATTCTGCGGAGTGCTCTCTTCAGAGGCGCAAGATGCGGTCACAGATTCAACAATCTCTGTAGCTACATTGAAAGAGAAAATTGATCATGGAGATAACTTCTATCTGATTGATGTACGTGAACCAAGTGAGTTCGAAATCGTTCGTATTCCGGGATCACATTTGATTCCAAAGCAGGGATTTATCGATGGAACAGCCCTTGCCGGACTTCCGCAAGATAAACCAATCATTGTGCATTGCAAGAGTGGTGTTCGTTCAGCTGAATGCTTGGCGATCATCAAGAATGCAGGCTTTAAAGATGCCACACATGTTTCAGGTGGTGTTATTGCTTGGGCTAAGCAGATCGATACAACCCTGCCGGTTTATTGATGCGAAAAGATTTTCAAGGAGCTCGCATCCTCTTAGTTCATGCTCATCCAGATGACGAGACGATAAATAATGGCGCGACCATGGCTATGTATGCAGCCCTTGGCGCGAAGGTCACTCTGGTCACATGCACTCGTGGCGAAGAGGGAGAGGTTCTTGTTCCTGAGCTGGCACATATCGCTGCATCAGAAAAAGATGAACTAGGTGCACATCGCGAAGTTGAATTAGCCGAGGCGATGAAAGCTCTTGGAGTAAGTGATTTCCGCTTTTTAGGTGCGCCACAAGTTTCTTATCGCGATAGCGGAATGATGGATACTCCACCAAATAATCGACCTGATGTTTTTTGGCAAGCTGATTTAGCGCAAGCAAGCCAGCATCTTGTAGAGATCATCGATGAGATCCAGCCTCATGTCCTTATTACCTATGATGAAATTGGTGGTTACGGACATCCTGACCACATTCAAGCCCACAGGGTTGCGATGGAAGCATCGAAGAGATCTTCATGGAAAATTCCAAAAATTTATTGGAACACAATGCCAAAATCGGTCATCGCCGATGGAATTGAAAAAATGAAGGCGCTCGGTTCTGATTTCTTTGGCGCAGAATCTGCTGATGATCTTCCATTTGCAAAAGATGATGAGGCTGTCACGACACTTATTGATGGCAACGAATATGTACAAGCAAAGATGGATGCGATGGCCGCGCATAAGACTCAGATCGCACTTGATGGCCCATTCTTCGCACTCTCAAATAACATCGGTTTACAGGTATGGGGAAATGAGTACTACACGCTCGTCCACGGTCAGCCTCATGAACCTTTTGATAAAGATGGACGTGAAACAGATCTTCTCGCCGGAGTCGATTTCTAAGTGAGATATCTCTTTAGTTTTCTTATTGGAGCGTTCACTGCAGTTGCCGGCGTCTTCCTCCATCTCTCATATCCACCGGCCGGATTGATCCTTGCTTTAGCTGGATCTGCCGCAACGTTCTGGTCAATCGGTAGGCATTATGGAAAACGTCGTTTCAAAGTTGCAGCACTTCTTGGTTGGCTCTTAGTTATTAATGATGCAACAACCTTCGGTGACGGAGGAGAGTTATTGGTTCAAGGAGATAGAGATGGGATGACGTTTCTAGCAAGTGCTCTTACGATCGTTGTTCTTTCTATATTTCTTCCCGTAAGAGATTAACTCCAGATTTGGCCTTGCGGGCCATCTTGAATCTCTAAACCACTTTCTTCAAGAGCGCTTCTGAGCCGATCACTCTCTGCGAAATCTTTAGCGGCACGGGCAATCTCTCGTTCCTTTAAAAGTTGGCTCTGTCTCTCGGTCAACTCTCGTTTTTCTGGGACTCGCGAGAGATCTAAGCCAAGAATTTGATCTGCAAAGCGGAATATCCCAGCCTTCTCCGCCGGAGAAAGGGCCACATTCTTTTCAATAACACGCAACCTTTGTAGCGCACGTGGGGTATCAAGATCAGCATAGATTGCTGTCAGAAAATCTTGATCTGCAATCACTTGCGCATCAGGCAGACCTGCTTGCACAAGCATGCGCCAACGACGCAGAGTTACATGAGCTGCTTCAAGAGAAGCCCACGTTAAATCCATCTGCGACCGATATCGGTTTTCGAGAAATGCAAGACGTGCTGCAAGCGGATCAAGTCCGCGATCGATGATGTCTTGCAGTAAGAGAACATTTCCAGCGCTCTTAGACATCTTCCGACCTTCAAATAGCAAGTGCTCTCCATGAATCCAGTGCGTGATCGCCTCACTTCCAGTGAGCGCATTTGATTGAGCGCGTTCATTCTCGTGATGTGGAAAGCGCAGATCTATTCCACCGACATGGAGATCAATCTTTTGCCCCAAATACTCAATAGACATTGCGCTACATTCAATATGCCAACCAGGGTAGCCATCGCCCCAAGGAGTAGGCCAGATCATCTCAGTGCGATCTCGAGCTAATTTCCAGAGCGCCCAATCTGCATGGAATCGCTTTGCGCCATCTTCTGAGTATTCATAGCGATGGCCAGGCTTTAATGAATCGAGGCGATTGCCGCTGATCGCACCGTAGGTTGGAAAAGATTGAGCATCAAAGTAAACGTTGCCATCTGTTGCTACATAGGCGAATCCATCTGCAATGAGTTTTTCGATCGCTGAAATCATAAGTGGAATATTCTCGCTGGCGCGCGGATACAAATTGGCAGGCTGGATATTTAGTCGATTGAGATCTACATGGAATCGATCTTCGTATTTGCGAGCGATTACAAAGGGATCAAGAGATTCACTCTTTGATTGCGCAAGGATTTTATCTTCAAGATCTGTTGCCATGTGACCGACATCAGTGATGTTCTGTATGAGGGTGACCTTTAAACCTGAAACAGTTGCAGCTCTACTGATGAGATCTGCGAGCAAAAATGTACGCAAATTTCCTACGTGGGCATCGCGATAGACGGTAGGCCCGCAGCAGTAAACCTTGAGGATTCCGTCACGACCCTCGATCGGTAGAACTTCGCGTGAGCGTGTTTCATATAGTTTTAACATGCGCAGGTATCTCTATCTTCGCGTTCGATAAAGCTATATGTGTGATGGACTCGAAACCCCATTTTTTCGTAGAGCGCTAAGGCACCAGGATTTGAGCGATCCACCTGGAGAGACATTTTGGTCGCCCCTAATTCGTGCGCGATTGAGATAGCGGACTTCATAAGCAGTTCAGCTAAACCTTGGCGACGATGAGACTCCGCAACAATGAGCCTTGTGACAATTGCCCAAGATTCTGAAATTGCCAAACGTGCAGTTGCAACAGTAACGCCATCGCGACGCATCGATATGTAACGTGCCGGATACGAGTTCATAATCGATTCAAGAATTTCATCACTATGAAGTGCTAGAAAGTCTGCAGTCGGTGAGCCTTCATTGAGCAGAGTTAAATTCTTATCTTCAAGAATTTTGGCGCCATCAGTTGAGCCCACAATGTCATAGACCATAAAAGCTGCTCCAACTTTTTCTTGCCAACCCTTACCCAGCAAGTACTCCACAAATTCCTGATACATGGGTGTCACAAGATGAAAGACCGGAGGTAAATTTGCATCGTTAAAGATTTTCTCGACTTGCTCAATTGCATTGTCTATCTCAACCCCGGAGTCACCAAATGGCGGGGGACCTGCAACAAAAACTGAATTAGCTCGGTAGGTGACACCATCTGATAACCGAATATGCCATTCACCTAGCTTCTTAATCTCACGAGGTGGCCATGTACGCGTAGAGAGTGATTCGAGTTCGGCGATACGTAGCGACAGGGGAGCACCGCTACCAGCCCTTTGTGGGACTTCCTTAATGGGATGAACAATTGCGATCTGATTCGGATCAAATGAAACAATCTCTCCCGAACGTTTTCTAATTGATGTGGCTGATTCAAGTACTCCGACGAGATCGCGGTAGCCACCTTCGGGATCGTGCAAGCGCAAGGTCAGCCGCTGCCCGATCAGTCCTGGGTCAAGGTCTGTAGATCCTGCTCTCATAGGCTCACATTAACCGTGCAGTTCAGATGGTGCATGGTTAGAATTGCCTTCTAACTGCAGGTTGCCCGTTCTTTACCCTTCGGAGGTTGCTCGTGACATATGTGATTGCCCAGCCATGTATCGATGTGAAAGATAAATCCTGCATCGAAGAGTGTCCAGTTGATTGCATCTATGAAGGTAATCGAATGCTCTACATCCAACCTGATGAGTGCGTGGATTGCGGTGCATGTGAACCCGTCTGCCCTGTTGAGGCTATCTACTATGAGGATGATGTCCCAGGCGACTGGAAAGAATTTCCTAAAATTAATACCGAGTTTTTCGTAGAACTTGGCTCCCCAGGTGGAGCTGCAAAGGTCGGTCTCACAGATCACGACCATGCAGATGTGCTCGCCGTTGAGAAAAAAACTTCCTGATTTTCCCTGGGATGCACTTGCTCCGTACGGAGTAAAAGCGCGTGCGCACCCAGGAGGGATCATTGATCTCTCACAAGGAACACCTGTAGATCCAACGCCTGAATTTATTCAAAAGGTTTTGGCGGAGAGTGCAAACTCTCCAAGTTATCCAACCACTGCAGGGACTCCTGAGTTACAGCAAGCGATTCGTACATGGGCAATTAGCCATCTCGGAATTAGTGGGGACTTTGATGTTCTTCCAGTAATTGGTTCAAAAGAATTAGTGGCATGGCTACCAACTTTTCTGCAATCCCAGACTGTGCTTTATCCAAAGATTGCATATCCAACTTATCTCGTAGGCGCGATGTTGGCGCAATCTAACGAGATTGCAGTCGATATCGATGCGTCACAGTGGCCGAAGGCGGATTTAGCATGGGTCAATTCACCAGCAAATCCCACAGGTCGCGTGCACTCAGAAGCTGAACTTCGCGCAATCATTCAATGGTCGCGCAAGAATAATGCAGTAGTTATTTCAGACGAGTGTTACTTGGAATTTGGCGATGGCGTTACCCCGACCTCGATTTTTGCTTATAGCGATGGTGATAACAAGAACCTACTTGCCGTTCATTCGCTATCAAAGCGTTCTTCACTCGCAGGCTATCGAGCTGCCTTCATGGTGGGCGATTCGGCACTGATTGCAGCAATTCGGGAGATTAGAAAACATGCGGGCATGATGGTTGCACTTCCGGTTCAAAAGGCAATGACTGCAGCGCTAGGCGATGATGAGCATGTTGCAACAGCACGTGCACGTTATAACTCTCGTCGCGCCACACTTAAGCCAGCTTTAGAGGCGGCAGGATTTCGAATTGATGAAAGTGCCGCCGGTCTCTACATCTGGTGCACACGTAATGAAGATGCATGGAAGTCAGTTGATTGGCTTGCAGAGATTGGAATTCTTGCTACTCCAGGTACTTTTTACGGTTCAGATGGCAGCGACCACATTCGCGTTGCAATGACGGCAACGGATGCTGCTATAGAAGATGCCGCTGCTCGCATTATGGCTGCGATTGGCGCATAAACCATGACGGTTGGAATTTTACTTGTAGGTGGCCGCGGAACTCGCTTAGCCCCCATCACCTCAGAGATTCCAAAACCAATGCTTCCTGTTGCTTGTAAGCCGGTAACTGAGCACCAAATTCTTGCAGCACAACGCGCCGGAATTACTACCTTAGTTCTGGCAACCTCTTACCTCTCAGAAGTTTTCATCCCTTACTTTGGAGACGGTAGTAAGTGGGGGATAGATCTACGTTATGCAGTGGAGAAAGATCCGCTAGGTACTGGAGGAGCCATTGCTAATGCGGCTGCACATTTAGATAAAGGCGCATCCGATGAAGCGGTAGTAATTTTCAATGGTGATGTTCTCAGCCAACACAATCTCGCTGCCCAAATTGAATTCCATAAAAAATCTAGCGCTGATGTCACTTTGCACCTGATCCAGGTTGCAGATGCTCGCGCTTTTGGTTGCGTTCCAACCACAGCAGATGGCCGCGTAGAGGCATTTTTGGAGAAGATGGAAAATCCAGTAACTGATTGGATTAATGCAGGTTGTTATGTCTTTACGCGCGAAGTTATTGACTCAATTCCGCAAGCGACTGTTGTATCTGTCGAACGTGAAACTTTCCCTCAGCTCATTAACGAACAACGACGAGTTTTCGCCTACAAAGAGGCTGCTTACTGGCTCGATATTGGTAATCCAGGAGCGCTCTTTAAGGGGTCTCAAGATTTAGTCGGAGCCAGCTCCCTGATTTCACCCACTGCAGAAGTTGACCCCACCGCTGTGTTAACTGGTGGAACCTCAATTGGTGCAGGTGCAGTGATTGGCGCTGGTGCGGTACTCGATAATTGCATTGTCTCGGCCGGCTCGATCGTTAAAGCAGGTGCACATCTCCGCCGATGCTTCCTAGCAGCTGCTGCCGTTGTTGAAGAGAACATCTCTTATGAAGATAGATATATCTCCCAGAATGAGAACCTTCCAATAATTTTTTAGCAGCGATATTTGTCGATTTTTTGGGGAATTTACGCTCAAGATGGCGAAAGAATGACCATTTTCCAACCCTGAAGGTGCACTTCGGGAGTTGACAGGAAGGGATTACAAGCGTGTAATTCACTCCTAGCGACCCGTTATCCACTCTCGGACCGGGCCCTAATGACTTGAGGAGATTAGCAAATGCCAATCCGCCCAGAAGGAACATCGACTGGCAAGCCATCAGCCCCCACTGCTGGACCAACTATTCAATTAGCAAATGGCGAGAATATTGAACTCTCGTGGCAAGAGCGCGCACTCTGCGCCCAGACTGATCCAGAAGCTTTCTTCCCAGAAAAAGGCGGCTCAACTCGCGAAGCAAAGCGCGTCTGTCTTTCATGCGATGTTCGTCAAGAGTGTCTTGAATATGCACTTGCCCATGATGAGCGTTTTGGAATTTGGGGCGGACTCTCCGAACGCGAGCGTCGCCGTTTGAAGCGTCGCCCAGCGTAAGCAATGTCTTTACATCGCGTCAGCGCGATTCTCGTTGTCCATGATGGGGCAACGTGGTTGCCTGAGGTCGTTGCATCGTTAGCATCACAGACACGAGCCTTCGACCACATTGTTGCTGTCGATACTGGTTCAACAGATGCATCGGCAAAATTACTTAAAGGCGCTCGCATACCAATTCTTACAATGCCGCGCGAAACTGGATTCGGTGCAGCGATTGCATCTGCTGTAGAAAAACTGCCACCAACAATTGAGAACGAGTGGCTTTGGATTCTCCACGACGATTGCGCGCCAGCACCAGGTGCACTTGAAGCGCTTCTTGCAGCGATAGATGATCGCCCCAACGTAGTTATGGCTGGGCCAAAATTACTTGGTTGGCACGATCGCACACACCTTCTTGAAATCGGAATTAGCATTGCAACAAACGGTGCGCGCTGGACTGGTTTAGAAGATTCAGAATATGACCAAGGTCAACATGATGGCATTGCAGAAGTACTAGCAGTGAGTACCGCCGGCGCTCTGATTCGTAGAAGTGTTTTTGAAGAGCTCGGTGGATTTGATCAGAATCTCGAACTATTCCGCGATGACGTTGATTTTGGATGGCGCTTACACGCTGCAGGACATGGTGCAATTGTTGTTACCGATGCCATTGCTTATCACGCGCAGGCCTCTGCAACAGAGCGACGAGAAATTGATGTCAAGGGTGCATTTCTTCATCGCCCACTTTTATTGGATCGCCAGAACGCTGCCTATGTTCTCTTGGCGAATGCGACATGGTGGTTACTTCCGCTTCTGGCATTGCAACTCCTTGGTTCTGCAGTTCTGCGAGCGGTGGGCTATCTCTTTGCAAAACTTCCGGGGTACGCGGCAGATGAAATTCTTGCAATTGGAAATCTTTTGGTAAAACCAGGGGAGTTACTGAAGGCACGAAAGGCGCGCAAGTTAACACGTCTTGTATCGCCCGGCGTTGTCTCTAGATTTATTCCTTCAAGAGGGCGCCAACTTCGTTTAGCAATTGATCGTGCTGCTGCCTCGCTCAGAGATTTTATTCTCAAGCCGACTGAGGAATCTCTGCTTGATGAATCGCTTCTAGATCTTCCCACCGAGAAAGAACTAGAAGAAGAAGATTTGCTCACTCCTGTTGTTTCTCGTAAATGGAGTTCGATATTTCGCAAGCCTTTTGTCATCATCTTTATCTTTCTCGTACTTCTCACACTAATTTGGTCGAGAAATCGAATTGGAGCTGTATCTGGAGGATCACTTGCCCCTTCACCATCAGGGGCGAGAGATTTATGGGATTTTTACTTCGCCCCATGGCATGAAGTTGGATTGGGAAGTAAGAGCGCATCGCCACTCTGGATGCCAATTATCGCAATAGCCTCCATTTTCACTTTTGGAAATGCCTCTCTCTTGATCTCACTCTTCTTCATCGTTGCACCACTCTTGCTCTTTATGTCAGGCCACCGTGTGGTCAAGCAAGTCAGCGAAAACCGCTTCATCACCGCCTCGGCAGCGCTTCTTTACGCTATCTCTCCGATAAGTATTTCAGCAGTTAATTCAGGACGCATTGGAATTCTGGTCGTAATGATTCTGGCGCCTTTCCTTGTAGAAGTGGCCATGCAGTGGAGAAAAATTGATGAATTTTCCATCCGAAAGATGTCAGCACTCTCACTCTTACTCGCACTCATTTTCTCCTTTGCACCGCCGTTCTTCATCGCGCTGCTCATACTCACTTTGTTGGCAATTACTTACGATGTAATTGAGTGGCGAAGTCAGCCAAATCAACCCCGTCTCTATTCTCTATTGACCCGCCGTGCCATCCTTTTGCTTTCCCCACTGGCGCTGACAATTCCATGGAGCTTAGAAATCATAAGTTCGCCGAAGAAATTCCTCATTGATATCGGTCTTCTTTCAGCAGGCGGAGGTGCAAACCTCGCATTCACTGCAAACCCAGGCGGAGCAGGATCACTTCCATGGTGGCTGGTTAGCCCAGTAGTCCTGATTCTCGCAGTCGGACTCTTCTCTATCGAGCGCGCACGAAAAGTTTCACTAATTGGTGCTTCATTTATTTGTATCGCAACCATCTCTTCTACATTCACGATTACTGGAAAAGGAACAACAACTCCCAACTACATCTACGCCGGTGTATTTATCGCACTTGCAACCCTGGCTGCTCTCTACGCTTCAGTTGCAATTCTCGATAAAGTTCGTGAACGATTGATCGCAACACATGTGAATTACCGCCACTTTGCTGTCTCAGCCCTAGTTATCGTTTCTGCTATTTATGCTGTCGGTGCCACTGGGTGGATCGCAACGCAAGGGCCAAAAGCGCCTTTACAATCGGCGCAGGGCGAAGTGCTTCCGCCATATCTTGCAATAGAGACGCAATCGAAGACTCTTGTTCTGCGTGAAAGACTTGTTGGAACAACTCCATCTTTGAATTACTACATTGCGCGTGGAAGTGATGTCTCGCTAGGGGATGCTGATGTTGCACCAACAGAAGTTTCTGAGATAGTTCTAGCTGTTACCGCTCTTGCAGATGGAAGTGGAGTTACTAGCAGTAAGACTTTTGCCAGTTATGGAATAACTTATCTCTTCCTTAAGGCACCATTCCAAGGCACCCTTGTTCAGACCATTGATGGACTCGGTGGTTTTATTAGAGCATCATCAACATCTGCTGGAATTGTATGGAAGGTTTCTGGCGCAACTGGAAATCTGATTCTCACCGATCCAAGTGGCAAGTCTTCGCTTCTTGCTCCAACGTCTGTGCCAGATGAATACATGGTCACAACTGCCGGCGTTGTAACTCTTACAGAAAGTTACAGTCGCTCATGGCACCTTGTGCAAAATGGAGAGCGATTAACGCGTATTAAGAGTGATCTCTCACTTCCACAGTTTGCTGTTGATGAAGCTGGGCCAGTGCTCCTAATTTATGACGGATCGGTTAGACGGGGATGGATCTCACTGCACCTCATCATTCTTCTCACCTTTGCACTCTTTGCCGCACCGAGTGGTCGCCGCAAACGAGAGATATCTGAGAGAGAGCTCGCATGAGATTCAAACGCCCTCTCATCCTCATTGCCGCGGTCACTGCAACCCTTGCCCTCAGCAATCTCACGCCAGTTTCTGTAACGCAGAGTGACATCTCAGAAAACTATCCACCTGTAGTTTGCCCTGCGACACCATCTGGTGAGAGCAGCGCGATTTCTGTTCCATCAACTCAGACTGGATCGAGGGTTTTGGGTAAGAAGACAACAATCTTCAAACCAACCCGAACACTGCGTTTGATGCAAAGTTCTAGCCCAACAATTCTTGATACAAAGAATATGACTTCACCTGTCTGGCAGATCAAGAAGGGGGTATGGGCTGGTGCAACAATTTGTTCAGCGCCATCTACCTCTCAATGGTTTGTAGGAGGGGCTGCCGATGTAACAAGTAAGGGCAAATTAATTCTGATCAATAGTGGTTTGAGTGAGGCAATTATTGATGTAGAAGTCTGGAGTGAATCAGGAATTCGGCCTTCGAAAGTTATTACGTTAAAAGCAAATTCATCAGTTGTGCAGAATCTTGACTCACTAGATCCGGGTGCTAAAAGAATTGCGCTTCACATTTCACCACGTTCTGGTCGAGTTAATGCATTCCTCGTGGACGAGCGTGGTCGTGGACTTAGATCTCTCGGTGGCGACATGGTTAACGCGGCACCAGATCCGAGCCGAGTAATTGTGATTCCTGCAATTCCGCATATGAAACGTTCCGGAAAGGCGCTCGGTCACACCTTGCGAATCATCGCACCCGGTGATGTAGATGCGCGCATCTCCGTTGAACTTATCTCAACCAAGGGCTCATTTATTCCTGTGGGATTTGATGATCGAGTTATTAAGGCGGGGATCGTCACAGAGATTGCCCTGAACCCTCAGTTGGTTCCAACTACCTTCGCTCTCAAAATTTCATCTGATCGCCCCGTTGTGGGCTCTGTGTATTCATCAACATATGCGGAGTCAAAGTCTGATTTTGTGTGGAGTACTTCGACAGCGCCGATGAAGGAATACTCATTAGCAGTGAGTGGACTTGCGCCAACACTTGTCTTCTCGGGGGAGAACGTCTCAATCTCAATCTCAGTTCTCTACACAAATAAGAAAGAGAAGAAATTCACAGTCACTGGAGAAGGCATCGCCACCTTTAAGGTGCCGGAAAACGCGCGAACAATTAACTTTACGAAAGTCAGCGACAAGACTTACGGCGGTGCACTAATTTCGACTCAGAGCGGATACGGCTACTTCCCACTTGTCCCTGGAAGTGAACTGACCCGTGTACTACTTCCTAGTGCAAATATCCGTGTCTTAAATCCATAGCCGAACTGATTCCCACTAATCTTCTATCTATGACTTCGGCGGTACGAACAGGTAGAGGGTGCTCGCGTGCGACATGTCGCGCGATGGCAACAATGACCCTTACCTACATCTATGCAGATTCGACTGCCGTTCTTGGACCTCTGGCTACCTTTGCAGAACCGCATGCCTATGATTTATGTGAATTTCATGCTCGCAAGTTAACTGTTCCAAATGGTTGGTCGGTAATCAAGGAAGAAATTTCACAATCTGGTTCTGGACCAACAGAAGATGACTTGATGGCAATTGCAGATGCGGTACGTGAAGCTGCAGCAACAATCCCACAGAGCGATGAAAATTTCTCTGAGCAAGAGCAGAGCGCGCCTCACATAGGTGTGCGTCGCGGACATCTTCGCGCAGTTCCAAATTAAGGAATTCTCAAATGTCTATCTTTAAAGCCTATGACGTACGAGGTCTAGTCGACACCGAGATCACTGCCGACTTTTGCTTTGCAACCGGAGTGGCATTTGCTCGATTTCTTCAACAAGAGCGAGAACCAGGCACCGTAGTTATTGGCGAGGATATGCGTCCTTCCTCTCCAGTTTTTGCCGATGCCTTCTCAGCAGGAATTACATCCCAAGGTTTAGATGTCATTCGAATTGGTTTGGCATCTACAGACATGCTCTATTTTGCAGCCGGTAAGTTGAATATGCCCGGTGCGATGTTTACTGCAAGCCATAATCCAGCTGAATATAACGGCATAAAAATGTGTCTCAGTGGTGCGCGGCCCATTGGAAAAGAATCTGGCTTGCTGACAATCGAGAAATTTGTGGAGCAAGGTTCACCCATTGAACTTCGTAGCGTTGGTGTGGAACGTTCTCAGCCGATGCTTGAAGAATATGTGGAACACCTACTCAGCCTTGTGGATCTGAGTTCAATGCGACCGCTCAAAGTTGTGATCGATGCTGGAAATGGAATGGCTGGATATACCGCGCCTGCGGTCTTCAAGAAGCTCAACGCTGAAATTATTGAAATGTACTTTGAGTTAGATGGCACCTTTCCTAATCATGAAGCCAACCCAATTGATCCAAAGAATCTGCAAGATCTTTCAAAAGCGGTCAGGAAGCACAAGGCCGATATTGGCTTGGCATTTGATGGGGATGCAGATCGCTGCTTTTTGGTAGATGAAAAAGGCGATTTAGTTAACCCATCAGCGTTGACAGCACTTATTGCAGATCGCGCGCTTGCAAGTGATCCTGGTTCGACAATTATTTATAACTTGATCTCATCTCGAAGCGTGAAAGAAGTTGTTGAAGAAAATGGTGGTACTGCTGTTCGCTCTCGAGTGGGCCATTCATATATCAAGAAAATGATGGCTGAGACCGGTGCGATATTCGGTGGCGAGCACTCAGGCCACTTTTACTTCAGAGATTTTTGGCGTGCTGATTCCGGAATGCTGGCAGCACTTCACGCACTTGCCGCTCTCTCTGAATCAAAAGGATCTCTCAGCCAACTTTTGCATTCATATAATCGTTACTCATCGAGTGGAGAAATCAATTCGGTCGTAAGTGATACACAGTCAGTGATGGACTCGATTGAGTCACATTATTTAGCTATGGATTTAGCTATAGGAGGCATCACCACTGATCACTTAGATGGGCTCACAGTCGAAAGTACTGATTGGTGGTTTAACGTCCGCGCCTCAAACACTGAACCTCTACTCAGACTCAACGTTGAGGCTAACTCTGCTGCACTCATGAAGAAAGTTTCTGCGCAGGTTTTGGCCCTCATAGGTGGCAAGTAGCCTCTTTACCCAGTAATCTTGGCCTACAGCAACCTAGCAAGTAGAGCCCTACGCCTTAGGTAAGCAATTAATCACCTACCGTGTAGAGGAGAAGAGTTATGACAACCACAGAAACAACACCAAAGCATGACATCGCGGACGCATCCCTTGCTGCCGAAGGTCGCAAGCGCATTGAGTGGGCTGAGCGCAACATGCCAGTCCTCGCTCAAATTAGAGAGCGTTTTGAAAAGTCACAACCATTTGCCGGAGTAAGAATTTCAGCATGTATGCACGTCACTACTGAAACAGCTAACTTGATGCGCGTTTTGAAGGCAGGCGGAGCAGAGATTGCACTTTGTGCATCAAATCCTCTGTCAACACAAGATGACACAGCAGCAGCACTTGTCCATGAATATGGAATCTCTGTATTTGCTCGCAACGCAGTTGATCGTGACGGCTATTACTCGCACATCAACGCCGCACTCGATATCGAACCACACCAAGTTTTTGATGATGGTTGCGATCTCGTTAACACACTTCACACAACTCGTCGTGAACTTCTTCCAACCATCACTGGTGGATGCGAAGAGACGACAACAGGTGTTATCCGTCTGAACCAGATGGCTAAAGATGGAGCTCTTACTTTCCCAATGATCGCTGTCAATGACACCGATACAAAGCACATGTTCGACAACCGTTACGGAACCGGCCAATCAACACTTGATGCAGTCTTCCGCGCAACAAACTTCTTACTTGCAGGACGTATTGTTGTTGTCGCAGGTTTTGGTTACTGCGGTAAGGGTGTTGCAGAGCGTGCAAAGGGTATGGGCGCAGATGTCGTCGTTACTGAAATTGACCCAACAAAGGCTCTCGATGCGATGATGCAAGGCTTCCGAGTCATGCCAATGCTCGATGCTGCAAAGGTTGGCGATGTCTTCATTACTGTTACAGGTAACCGTGACGTACTTCGTGACGAGCACTTTGCTGTCATGAAGGATGGAGCAATCATGGCTAACTCAGGACACTTCGATATCGAAATCGATGTGGCTTGGCTTGAGCAGAATTCAAAGAAGAAGAATTCAAAGATGCGCCACCAAACAGATGAGTATGTTCTTGCAGATGGTCGTCGCCTGCTTCTTCTTGCAGAAGGCCGTCTTGTAAATCTTGGCGCAGCAGAAGGACACCCAGCGTCAGTAATGGATATGTCATTCTCTGATCAGGCACTCACAGCTGAATACCTCGTAAAGGAAGCAAAGAACCTTAAGGCTGGCGTTCACATGGTTCCTGAATACATTGACAAGGAAGTTGCTTCACTGAAGTTGATTTCTATGGGTGGTCGCATTGACGTATTAACACCAGCTCAAGATATGTACCTCAACTCTTGGGAGCACGGTAGCTAATGACCTTAGTCATGGTCGTCGATGACGACCAGGATCTTGCGGAGATGCTCGGCATCGTTTTAACAGGTGCCGGCATCGACGTAGATCTAGTCAGTCGTGGAGACGAGGTCATGGAAGTTTTTCGAAACAATCCACCAGATCTCGTTCTCCTCGATGTGATGTTGCCAGGTCTTGATGGAGTAGAAGTTTGTAAATTAATTCGCGCCGAATCTATGGTGCCAATTGTTATGTTAAGCGCCAAGGGCGATACGCAAGATATTGTTGCCGGGCTTGAAGCTGGCGCAGATGATTACATGGTTAAACCCTTTAAACACCCCTCTGAGTTAATTGCACGTATTCGCACACGACTTCGTCGTACAAATGCCGATGTAAAGGGATTCCTAACAATCGGTGATTTAGCAATTGACGTTACAGCTCATGAAGTGCGGCGCGGAGCAAAACTCATTGCGCTCACTCGCCTTGAATTTGATCTTCTTGTGGCACTGGCCAAAGAACCCGGTCGCGTCTTTACTCGAGATTCTCTATTGAGTGAAGTCTGGGGGTATCGCCATTCAACGGATACACGATTGGTAAATGTCCACGTTCAACGTCTTCGTTCTAAAGTCGAACACGATCCAGAGCATCCAACAATCGTTATGACTGTACGAGGAGTGGGATATAAAGCTGGAGTTGTAGGCGCATCCTAATGAGGCCACAACGTCAGCCTCTTCGACAATCTCTTGCAGCAAAGGTAATCCTCTCAACGGTGCTCCTTTCTCTTGGAGTTGTATGGCTGACAGGTTCAGCACTGTACTCACAGCTTTCAGATGGAATAAAGAGAGTGAATCTAGAGTCATCTCTAGCCGATGCGCGCTCGGTCTTCTATAACGCCCGTTACCAATTCTTACTTGTAGAAGGTGCTTCTCAGCCTCAGATTCAAGTACAGGTAACTGATGTGATTACATCATCAACCACACTAGGAAACACTGATGGTGCGCGCGAGATAATTCTTCTCAAAGTTTTCGAAAAGGGTGAAACAGCAAAGAACGGCCAGCAGCCTAATTACAGTTTTGCCTCAAACGGTCTACTGGCAACCACGATCCCAGAAGATTTACGAAGCAAGATCTCTAAAATTTCGGATCTATCGTATGAATTCGCACCACTGACGTACCGAACAGGTAAAACTATTGATGCGCTCTACGTTGGACAACGTGTATCGATACCTGATTCCGGGCGCTATGAAATGTACTTAGTCTTTACCCTGGCAAGTCAGGGTGTGACGTTAGATCTTGTTCAAAACTCACTTCTGCTTACCGGCATAGTTCTTCTTCTCTTAATCGCTCTCATCACTTGGCTCGTGGTTCGGCAGGTTGTTAAGCCTGTCCGTGATGCAGCTCGTGTAGCCAGTCTCTTTACTCAGGGGGATTTCACTCAGCGACTACAGATAGAAAGTAATGATGAGATCGCAACTCTTGGAAATGCCTTCAATGAGATGGCAACATCCATCAAAGCCCAGATCAGTCGATTAGAAAATCTTTCGCAAGTCCAGCAACGATTTGTCTCTGATGTTTCGCATGAACTCAGAACGCCACTAACCACTTTGCGTATGGCATCGGATGTCATCTATGCCCAGCGCGAGAGTTTTGATCCCGTCATTGCTCGCAGTGCAGAGCTTTTGCTCGCGCAAATCGACCGCTTTGAAAAACTCCTGCAAGAGTTGTTGGAGGTAAGTCGCTTTGACGCAGAAGTGGCAGTTCTAGAACCTACTGATTTTGAACTTGTGGCACTTGTGCGCCGCTGTGTTTCAGATCTTGGCATCGTTCTTGACTCTCCTGAATCACAGATATCAGTAGTTGCACCAAAAACTCCAGTGCACATTCGCGCAGACTTTAGGCGCGTGGAACGGATCATGCGCAACTTAATCTCAAATGCTCTCGATCACTCTGAAGGAAAGCCGATTGAGATTGAATGTGTGGAAACGCGAACCGAAGTTGCAGTAAGTGTTCGCGATCATGGAGAAGGAATGGAAGAAGCATCGCTGACTCGTGTCTTCGATAGATTCTGGCGCGCCGATCCATCGCGAGCCCGCACACGAGGCGGTACAGGCTTAGGTCTTTCAATTGCCCTAGAAGATGCCAGACTCCACAACGGTGAACTCGATGCGTGGGGTGCGCCAGGAGATGGTGCGAATTTCGTGCTCACACTTCCTCGTATCGCCGGGAATGAAATTTCTGGAAGACCACTTCCCGTTAATCCACATAAGAGAAGTGAAGTTAAGAACAACTTGATTTAACTAGTGATGCTCATCCCCGTGATCTCACTATCAGCGCTCTCTGAATTAATTTTTCCCTCTCGATGTCTTGGGTGTCGCCAACTTGGTATTGGAATCTGTTCAACATGTCGTGCTTCATGGCATCCACACATCTACCGAAGCAGTATCTCCACAGTTAATTACTCTTTTCCTGTTTACTCTGCTGTTGCTTACTCACCGGTTGCGCAGAAAGTCTTACTTGGCGCAAAAGAGGGAGCGCTTCACGATGCTGATCGGTTGATTCTTCAAGCTCTCACTCACAGCTTGGCATATTTCTACAGCGAAGTTGGCATCGCTGATCTTGTTCCAATCCCGTCACGCAAAATGAATACCCGTAAACGTGGTCGTGATTTTATTTTGGAACAAACGTATGAAGTCTCACGAGCGCCAATAGTTCGCGTGAGAGCAATTTTGACTCATTCACGAAAAGTAAAAGATCAAACAACCTTGAATTCTCGTTCACGAGAGATAAATCTCAGTCAATCAATGAGATGCGCGAACCGAGAGGAATCCTCAAATATTCCCGTAATCATCATTGATGACTTAGTTACATCGGGTGCGACCCTACGAGAGGCGGGAAGAGCCCTTCATGGCGCGGGATATTCGGTGATTGGCGCTGTTACTGCTTGCGTTGCCAAACCCCTACGATATACCCAGTGACGAGCGGGGGAACTTAGCCCGTCAGGTTCTCTGGCAAAGAAAGTCTCTGAAAGGTTTGTAGATGTCATCGATTCTTGATCGGATTATGCGTGCAGGTGAAGGAAAGATTCTTCGCCACCTCTCAAAGATTGCTACAGAAGTTAACTCTTTTGAGTC
>CAEZTX010000004.1_pt1 | contig 24868 bp, 25 predicted proteins | sample 7264321 | NCBI WGS metagenome assembly CAEZTX01 (sample SAMEA6813814, study PRJEB35770) | uncultured Candidatus Planktophila sp. | biome: Freshwater; feature: Freshwater reservoir; material: water | place: Czech Republic | collected 2017-08-18 | depth 0.5m m
GCGCCAAGTTGTAGATGTGCATCAACAACACCGGTAGCAGCACCTGCGATATCAAATTCATCTTCACCAAGAAGTCCTGGGTGTTCGGCGGTTTCTCCACCAACTAATGCGGTGCCTGCCTTTTCACAACCGCGTGCGATTCCGGCAACAATTGCCGCGATTCGTTCTGGGATCACTTTTCCGACAGCGATGTAATCTGTCATAAATAATGGTTCTGCGCCGCAGACAACTAAGTCATCAACAACCATGGCAACGAGATCTTCACCGATGGTGTCGTACTTGCCAAGAATGCGAGCGATCTCTGTCTTTGTGCCAACGCCGTCGGTCGATGTGGCAAGAAGTGGTTGCTGCATGGACTTCATCGCGCTAGCATCAAAGAGTCCAGCAAAGCCGCCGATGCCACCGATTACTTCTTTACGTGATGCTTTGGCAATCGATGCCTTCATTAATTCAACGGCGAGATCACCAGCATCAATATCTACGCCTGCATCTTTATATGTGCTCATGGGTTTTGATCCAATATCTCAAGGCGCAATTTACCGTCAGAGAGATCTGTCGGGATTGCGATCGGATACTGCCCTGTAAAGCATGCTGTACATAGCTTTTCGGCCGGTACATGGGTGGCATCGATCAGCCCTTCAGCGCTGACATAGCCAAGTGAATCTGCACCGATGGATCTGCGGATCTCTTCAACTTCAAGGCCACTGGCGATCAGTTCGGCACGCGTTGCAAAGTCGATGCCGTAGAAACATGGCCACTTCACAGGTGGGCTTGAGATGCGTACGTGAATTTCAAGTGCACCTGCCTCACGCAACATGCGAACGATGGCGCGCTGAGTATTGCCGCGAACAATTGAATCATCAACAACAACGATTCGCTTACCTTCAATGATTTCGCGCAAAGGATTGAGCTTGAGGCGAATACCAAGTTGTCTAATTGTCTGTGAAGGTTGAATAAAGGTGCGACCTACATATGAATTCTTCACAAGCCCCAGTCCGTACGGGATTCCAGATTCTTGGGCGTATCCAATTGCTGCAGGTGTTCCAGATTCAGGAACTGGAATAACAAGATCTGCCTTTACTGGTGCTTCAATCGCAAGTTTCTTTCCGATACGTACGCGTGTGGCATGCACGCTCTGTCCCGCAATCGAAGTATCTGGGCGAGCAAGATAGACATATTCAAAGATGCAACCTTTAGGTTCAGGGGCTGCCCACATCTGCGAACGAATTCCATCTTCGTTAATGATTAAGAATTCACCTGGTTCGACTTCACGAACAAATGCGGCGCCGACAATGTCTAGGGCGGCTGACTCTGATGCGACAACCCAACCACGTTCAAGTTTTCCGATTACAAGTGGGCGAACACCGTGGCGATCACGTGCGGCATATAAGGTGCGCTCATCCATAAAGACGAGTGAGAATGCGCCTTCGAGTAGCGGCAATACAGCTAGCGCACTTGCTTCCACATTTTTCTCATGTTGCAGACCAATTAACGCAGTCATGATCTCGGTATCAGTTGTTGCACCGCGTTCGTTCTTGGCAGGCGGTTCAAGTTTTGCCACCATCTCAGCGAGATCGCCGGTATTGGTGAGGTTGCCATTGTGGGCTAAAGCCAGTGTGCCGTACTTAGTTGGACGCAAGGTTGGCTGAGCATTTACCCAGGTGCTTGAACCTGTAGTGCTGTAACGCGTATGGCCGATAGCAAGATCGCCAGGCAGTGTTGCTAGATCTGATTCGGTAAAGACCTGCGAGACAAGGCCCATATCTTTAAAGACAACAATGCGATCACCATCTGATGTTGCAATACCTGCAGATTCTGTTCCGCGATGTTGTAGCGCATAGAGACCGTAGAAAGTTAACTTTGCAACTTCTTCATCAGGTGCCCAGACACCAAAGACGCCACAAGCATCCTGTGGACCTTTATCGTCCCCTGGGTAGTTGTGATTGAGTAATCCATCAGCGCGGCGACTCATGAAGAGATCCTATTCTGCAAAGGTAAGAGCGTCGATAGATCGGCGCGCGCACCTGATGCGTTAATCAAACCTTCGCCAAGAGCATCTGCCCACTTCTTTTCACCTTGCACAAGAGCTAACCAGGTATCTGCATCCATCTCAATCACATTGGCTGGAGTTCCACGAGTATGTGTTGGACCTTCACCACATTGCACTGCTGCATACGGCGGGATTCGAACTTCAATCGCACGACCTGGTGAAAGGCGGACAAGTTCTGCCAATGATGCCTTTACTTGTTCGAGGATGATGGGATCGCGCATTGCTTACCCAAATAGTTTCTGGAATGTAGATGTATGGGCGGTGCGAAGTTCAGCAAGTGAGATTTCAACATCGTTGATCACAAGTGCATCTCCGCCTGTGGTTCCAAGGTGAGTTAGTGGAATATCTCCCGCTGCCATCTTCAGCGCTGCAACTTTCGCTGGTTCGATTGCTACAACAACGCGTCCAGGTGTCTCAACAAGTAAATTGATTCCAGGATTGTTCAGAGTAATTGTTGCGCCGATGTTGTGGCGCAGAACCATCTCAGTCAGTGTTGCAGTAAGTCCACCTTGGCTCAAATCATGGGCAGCGGTAAAAATCTGCTCAGTGCGACCTTTAACTAATAGCTTGATGAGCTTCATTTCACGCTGTAAATCAGCGATTGGCGCTTGTCCCCCGCGCATACCGTGCAAGTAGGCCCATTCAGATCCAGATAAGTTCTCATCACTTGCACCGATTAGGTACAGCTCAAGTCCAGCGCGATCAAAACTCATCGGTGTGCGAGTGCGCACATCATCAATGACGCCAAGAACTCCGATTACTGGTGTTGGCAAGATCGCAACATCACCGGTCTGGTTATAGAAAGAAACGTTGCCGCCTGTCACTGGAAGTCCCATCTCAAGACATCCATCTGCCAACCCACGCACAGTCTCTGCAAATTGCCACATCACACCTGGATCTTCTGGAGATCCAAAGTTGAGACAGTTTGTTACAGCAAGTGGAATCGCACCCGCGGTTGCAATATTACGTGATGCTTCAGCCAACGCAAGCTTCGCTCCTTCATACGGGTTTAAGTAAGACCAATTTGCATTGGCATCAGTGGCAACTGCAACACCAAGGTGTGTCTTCTCATCGATGCGCACCATTCCAGAATCATCTGGTTGTGATTGCACAGTGTTGCCCTGAACATAGCGATCGTATTGATTGGTCACCCAACTCTTATCAGCCAAGTTAGGAGTTGCTGCCATCATCAAGATTGCAGCTTTAATCTCTTGCGCAGTCTTTGGAATAACAGGGTTAATTACTTCGGCGTTAACCCGCGCAATATATGCCGGTTCAGCCAATGGGCGAGAGTAAACCGGACCTTCATGCGCCACGGTGCGTGGTGGAACATCCACGATCAATTCGCCGTGCCAAGTGATTTCAAGGCGATCGCCATCTGTGACCTCACCAATAACTGTGACAGTCACATCCCACTTCTTGCAGATTTCAAGGAAGCGATCAATCTTGCTAGGTTCAACGATTGCGCACATACGCTCTTGCGACTCTGACATCAAAATCTCTTCTGGAGATAGCGTGGCATCACGTAGCGGAACACGGTCTAACTCGACCTTCATTCCCCCGCTGCCACCTGAAGCTAGCTCGCTGGTGGCGCACGATAAGCCTGCCCCGCCTAGATCTTGGATGCCTACAACGAGATCTTCAGCGAAGATTTCAAGTGAACATTCAATAAGTACTTTCTCAACAAAGGGATCGCCCACCTGTACTGCAGGACGCTTTGCTGGACCAGTTGCTTCAAATGTTTCAGAAGCTAAGACAGATACGCCACCGATTCCATCGCCGCCAGTCTTTGCACCGTAGAGCACAACGAGATTTCCAGCACCAGCTGCCTTAGCCAATTTAATGTCGCTATGTTTCATCACGCCGACGCAGAGTGCGTTGACAAGTGGATTACCTAAGTAGGTCTCATCAAATACAACTTCGCCGCCGATATTTGGTAGCCCTAAACAGTTTCCATATCCGCCGACTCCGGCGATAACTCCAGGTAGGACACGTTTTGTATCAGGTGCATCTGCAGGACCAAAGCGAAGTGGATCCATCACAGCAATTGGTCGCGCGCCCATCGTTAAAATATCGCGAACGATTCCACCGACACCGGTGGCAGCGCCTTGATACGGTTCAATAAATGATGGGTGGTTATGTGACTCGACTTTAAATGTGACTGCATACCCTTGTCCGACATCGACGACGCCAGCGTTTTCACCGATACCAACAAGGAGCGCATCTGATTTAACGGCCTTGTCACCGAATTGCTTCAGGTGAACTTTGGAAGATTTATAAGAACAATGTTCAGACCACATCACTGAATACATCGCGAGCTCTGAAGATGTTGGGCGGCGACCTAAGATCTCCTTGATTCGTGCGTATTCATCACCTTTAAGTCCAAGTTCTGCAAAAGGTTGTGTTGAGTCGGGGTTTGCTGTGGCAATTGCAACGGTATCTAGCGCCATTACTTCACCATCGCTTTCAACACTGAGGTGAAGAATCCAAGGCCATCAGTACTTGGCCCTGTCAGAGTTTCGATTGCATGCTCTGGATGAGGCATCAAACCAACGATATTTCCACGCTCATTTGTAATGCCTGCAATGAGATTGCGTGATCCGTTGGGATTTTCACCTACATAGCGAGCAACAATGCGCCCTTCGCCCTCTAACTTTGCCAGCGTCTGATCATCGCATTGAAAAGAACCTTCACCATTTTTTAGCGGGATAACAATCTCTTGACCTTGGGCGTAATCAGAGGTCCACGCGGTTGAGTTGTTTTCAATAACTAACTTCTGATCGCGGCAGAGAAAGTGAAGATCTTTATTGCGAGTCAACGCTCCAGGCAATAAATGTGCCTCACACAGAACCTGAAACCCATTACAGATTCCAAGCAGTGGCATACCGCCATTAGCGGCATCGATAACTTTTGTCATGACAGGTGCAAAGCGACTGATAGCACCACAGCGTAAATAATCACCGTAAGAAAAACCACCAGGCAAGATCACTGCATCTACACCTTTGAGGTCTGCATCATCATGCCACAGTGAGATCGCAGTTGTTCCAGCCACTGATGCTGCGCGCAGCGCATCTCGATCATCGAGTGTGCCAGGAAAAGTGATAACTCCTACCTTCATGCCTGCACCGTGACTACATAGGTTTCGATGACTGGGTTAGCAAGAAGTGTTGCTGCAGCTTTTTCGATATCTGCCATCTGGGCAGCAGTCGGGGTTCCTTCAATCTCGATTTCAAATCTTTTTCCTTGGCGCACACTCTTGGCGAAGGTGAAGCCAAGTCGGGGAAGGGCGGCACCTACTGCAACGCCTTGTGGATCTAAAATCTCTGGCTTGAGCATTACTTCTACAACGATGATCGCCATTGTGATTCCCCTTAGAACTTATTTCCGGTGATTGTGTAAAACGCTTGGTGGTATCGCTGCGCAGTCTTCTCGATGATCTCTGCGGGCAATTCTGGTGGCGGGCTCTTCTTATCCCAGCCTGATGTTGTGAGGTAATCACGGACAAATTGCTTATCAAATGAAGCACCTGGGTTAGCTGCATCCCAGAAGCGAGAAGAATCAGGTGTCAGGGCTTCATCTCCGAGGGTAATTTCACCGCGATCATCGATGCCGAATTCAAATTTTGTATCGGCCAAAATAATGCCACGGGAAGAAGCAAACTCTGCCGCCTCCGAATAAAGCTTCAGCGTGTATGTACGTAGGGCTTCTGCGTGATCTTTTCCAACAATTACCGATGCTGCTTCGAAATCAATGTTGATGTCGTGATCACCGATTGCCGCCTTTGTCGCCGGGGTGAATATCGGTGTTGGTAACTGTGAGCCATCAACTAGTCCAGCAGGTAATTCAATACCGCAAACTTTCTTATCTACCTGATATTCCTTAAGTCCACTTCCGGTGAGATACCCACGGGCCACACACTCAATCTCAAACATCTTGAGTGGTTTAACGATCACAGCTCGATCGCTGACAACATCAGGAACATCATCGCTAATGATGTGATTTCCAATAATGTCTTCGAGCAACTCAAACCAGAAGAGCGAGAGCTGGGTAAGAATTGCACCTTTATCTGGAATCGTTGTTGGAAGAACCCAATCGAAGGCACTTATGCGATCTGATGCGACGAGTAGAATTTCTCCAGATTCATTTGTGTAGAGATCACGAACTTTTCCGGTGCGCAGATGATCCCACCCAGGAACCTGTGGTGCCGGCGGTGGACCGGCAAGGCCGAAGCCGCTCACCGAATAGAGCCGGGTTTGTACTGCGCTGCGGCAGGATGCGCGGATGTAATCGCCTCAATGCGACTGACAACTCGAGCAATGTGCTGGCGTGCATCGCCAGTAAATTCAAGTGGTGCGCTAATCAATTGATCAAGTGCTTTTCTATCAAGTGGAATTCGTGCATCCCCTGCCAACGCATCAAGCATCGTGTTTGCTTGGCCTTCGCGCATGGCAAGAGCAGCTTTAACTGCATGTTCTTTAATTACTTCGTGAGCGATTTCGCGACCAACGCCGGCCTTGACCGCTGCCATCAAAATCTTTGTGGTTGCCAGAAATGGCAAGTAACGATCGAGCTCTGCGGCAATTACTGCAGGAAAAGCCCCAAATTCATTAAGGACTGTAAGTGTTGTCTCAAGTAGTCCGTCCATGGCATAGAAGGCATCTGCAATTGCTACGCGGCGAACAACGCTGCATGAGACATCGCCTTCATTCCATTGATCGCCTGCAAGTTCAGAGACCATAGATGAATAACCACGCAGAATTACTGCAAGACCGTTGATACGTTCACATGAACGTGCATTCATCTTATGTGGCATGGCAGAAGATCCGACTTGGCCTTGCTTAAAGCCTTCAGTCACAAGTTCTGCACCGGCCATCAAGCGAATAGATGTTGCAAGCGATGATGGTGAAGCTGCAAGTTGTACCAGCGTTGTCAGAACATCGTAATCAAATGATCGTGGATAGATCTGACCAGTTGAATCAAGTACGCGAGAGAATCCGAGTTCGGCAGCAACTTTCTGCTCGAGTGAGTGATGCGCCTGCGATGAACCTAAGAGATCAATTGAATCTTGTGCTGTACCGACTGGACCTTTGATTCCGCGCATTGGGTAGCGCTCTTGCAACGCAACTAAACGCTCGTAAGCAAAGAGAAGTTCTTCGGCCGCGCTTGCAAATCGTTTTCCAAGTGTTGTGATCTGTGCTGGAACATTATGTGAACGTCCTGCAATTGGTTGATCGGCATAGAGCACAGCCTTTGCAGCCAACGCTGCCAGAGTTGCGATGACTTTGTCGCCAATGAGCTCAAGGCCATTTTTAATCTGCAGCGCTTCAATATTTTCAGTTAAGTCGCGGCTTGTCATTCCCGCATGGATTGCCTCATGTCCTGCAAGTGCGTTGAACTCTTCAATACGAGCCTTCACATCGTGACGTGTAACTTTTTCACGCGCATCAATTGATGCAAGATCAACTTTGGTGATTACCTTCTCGTAATCAGCGATCACTGAATCAGAGATTGCATGTCCGAGCGCTGATTGCGCGCGAGCGACTGCGATCCAAAGCTTGCGCTCTGCGATGATTTTTTCTTCAGGGGCAAAGATGGCGCGCATCTGCGCGGATGCATATCGGTTCGCTAATACGCTCACTGGTGCATTCTCCCTTACTTAATTCTCTACCTGGGCTAGCGACGCAACCAGGGCGATATCACTCCGGTAAAAAGAGCCCTCGAGGTCGATGGTAGAAATCTGTGAGTAGGCGCGATGGCGGGCTGATTCAAGATCGTCACCTATTCCGGTCACTGTCATGACGCGGCCACCATTTGAGATGAGCGATCCATCTCGTTCAGCGGTGCCAGCATGGAAAACAATTGTTGAAGCGCTAGGTGCTGGTGCTGTAATCGGTAAACCAACGACAGGAGATTGCGGATATCCCTCTGATGCAAGAACCACAGTGACAGCAGATTGATCTCTCCAGTGCAGAACTGTGTCGTCAAGATCGCCAGTTGCCGCCTTGTAAAGCAAATCTGCAAGCGGTGTAACCAAACGTGGAATCAAAACTTGTGTTTCAGGATCACCAAAGCGGGCGTTAAATTCAATAACTTTAAGTCCACTCTTTGTGAGTGCAAGACCAGCATAGAGAAGACCGATAAATGGAGTTCCGCGAGCTGCCATCTCTGCAACAACGGGTGCTAAAACCTTCTCGTAAGTCTCTTCGACAATATCAACAGGTGCCCATGGCAGCGGTGAGTACGCACCCATTCCACCAGTATTTGGTCCTTGATTGTTATCGAGGGCTCTCTTGAAATCTTGTGCTGGCTCCATCGCAAGAACATTTCTGCCATCACAAATTCCAAAGAGTGAAATTTCAGGACCATCTAAGAATTCTTCAATCACGACTCGATCACATGTAAGTGCATGTGTAAGTGCTTCTGCGCGATCGTTGGTGACAACAACGCCTTTACCTGCAGCCAGGCCATCATCTTTAACAACATATGGAGCGCCAAATGAATCAAGTGCTGACTCAATTTCAGATTGTGTGCTGCATGTAAAGCTCTTTGCAGTTGGTACGCCAGCGTCTCGCATTACACCTTTTGCAAAATCTTTCGATCCTTCTAGCGCAGCGGCAGCCTTTGATGGGCCGAAGGTTGCAATACCTGCAGCGCGCAAAACATCTGCTGCGCCATTAACAAGGGGAACCTCAGGACCAATAACTACGAGATCGACGCCAAGTGATTGTGCCAGGCTAAGAATTGCTTGGTTGTCAGTGATTGCAAGAGGATGTGTAGTTGCGATCTCTGCGATGCCTGGGTTACCGGGTGCAACATGTAGTTCGCTGCACTTTTTATCTTCCTTGAGTCCTAGTGCGAGTGCGTGTTCGCGACCACCGCTTCCGACTAGGAGGATTTTCATGGTTTAGATGAAATCCTTTACGACAATTGTCTGATCTCGACCCGGCCCAACGCCGATTGCACTCATCGGTGCACCTGAGATTTTTTCAAGGAAGGCGATGTAGGCCTGTGCGTTCTTTGGAAGATCGCTAAGTTTGCGAGCACCAGAGATGTCTTCACTCCAGCCTGGGAGATATTCATAAATTGGTTTTGCGTGATGGAAATCAGATTGTGATGAAGGAAGTTCTTCAACGCGCTTGCCATCAATCTCATATGCCACACACACTGGAATCTGTTCCCAGCCAGTTAGAACATCGAGCTTGGTAAGGAAGAAATCTGTCAGACCGTTCACGCGCACCGCGTAACGTGCAATTGGTGCGTCATACCAACCGCAGCGACGAGCGCGACCAGTTGTTACACCGATCTCGCCGCCGATAGTGCGAAGTTTTTCGCCATCTTCATCGAACAGTTCTGTAGGGAAAGGTCCAGATCCCACGCGAGTTGTATATGCCTTAACAATTCCAATAACGCGACCGATCTGTGTAGGTCCAATTCCAGAGCCTGTGCACGCGCCACCTGCAGTTGGATTTGATGATGTGACATATGGATATGTTCCATGATCAACATCAAGCAGAGTTCCTTGTGAACCTTCAAGAAGTACACGCTTTCCAGCCTTGAGCGCCTGATCAAGAAGAAGGACTGTATCTGCAACATATGGGCGCAAAATCTCTGCATATCCAAGGTATTCAGCTAAGACATCATCCACTTCAATGTTCTTGCGATTAAAGACCTTGATCAGAATCTGGTTCTTATCGCGCAACGCTGCCTCAAGTTTCTGGCGCAAGATAGATGGATCAAAGAGATCTTGTACGCGAATACCGATGCGGTTGATCTTGTCGGCATATGCAGGGCCAATTCCGCGACCTGTTGTACCGATCTTTGATTTACCAAGGAAACGCTCAGTCACCTTATCGATGGTGCGGTGATACGGAGTAATCAAATGCGCATTTGTTGAGATAACAAGTTTTGAACAATCGATTCCGCGTTCAGTTAAACCTTTAATCTCTTCCAGCAATACGCCTGGATCAATCACAACTCCGTTACCGATTACCGGAACAACATTGGGAGAGAGAATTCCTGATGGAAGAAGATGCAGCGCATATTTCTGATCACCGATAACAACAGTGTGTCCTGCGTTATTGCCACCTTGATAGCGAACTACATAATCAACGCGATCGCCAAGGATGTCGGTTGCTTTACCCTTGCCCTCATCGCCCCACTGTGCTCCCAGCAGAACTAATGCAGGCATGGTTAAAACCTCTCTCCTTGTTTAGAAACGAATATTACTTGCGAAGTGATGTTCCTGTTGATCGAAGATCTTCACACGCGTGAACGACGCGAGCAGCCATTCCAGCTTCGGCCGCTTTGCCCCATGCACGTGGGTCATATGCCTTCTTATTTCCAACTTCGCCATCGATCTTCAAGACACCGTCGTAGTTCTTGAACATATGCTCAACAACTGGGCGAGTAAATGCGTATTGAGTATCGGTATCGATATTCATCTTGATCACACCGTAATCAAGTGATTCGCGGATTTCAGAGAGAAGTGATCCTGAACCACCGTGGAAAACAAGGTCCATAGGCTTACTTCCGGCGGCAAGACCAAGCTTTGCTGAAACTGCTTCCTGAAGAGTGTGAAGAATCTTTGGCTGCAGAACGACGTTACCTGGCTTGTAAACACCGTGAACGTTTCCAAATGTTGCAGCAACCATGTAACGAGCAGCAGGATCGTTACCGAGAGTTTCAAGTGTAAGTAGCGCATCTTCTGGCGTTGAGTACAACTTGGCATCGTGCTTTGCTTCGATGCCATCTTCTTCGCCGCCAACGACGCCGATTTCAATTTCAAGAATTGTGCGTGCAGCAACTGACTTTGCAAGTAGTTCCTTTGCAACTTTCATATTCTCTGGCATATCAACTGCTGATCCATCCCACATATGTGAGTTGAACAATGGAGCTTTGCCATCTTTGATGCGCTGTGCGCCGAAATCAAGAAGTGGACGCATAAAGCCATCGAGCTTTTCAGCTGGGCAGTGATCTGTATGGATTGCAATGTTGACGTTGTAATTCTTTGCGACAACGTGTGCGAACTCGGCGAGCGCAACTGCACCATCGACCATGTTCTTTACTGTGGAGCCTGATGCGTATTCAGCACCGCCCCATGAAAATTGGATAATTCCATCTGATTCAGCCTCGGCGAATCCGCGAATCGCAGCGATGACGGTCTGTGACGATGAGACGTTGATTGCAGGGTATGCAAATGCGCCAGCTTTCGCGCGATCCAACATCTGGCCATAAATTTCAGGGGTTGCAATTGGCATTGTGACTCCAGATTGTGCTCGGTTGCTCGCAGAATTTTGATTGCGAGTTGTAATCCTTCGCCGAGCGCGTCATTGAGTCGACTTCGGGCTTACGGCTAATCCAACCACTTACCTGGGGGTATGAAAAATCGCCATGCGCCAGGGAGGCTATTCCCTTGGCCACATGGCGATCTCTACGCTCAATGGAGGCTAGCTGGGTGATTTCATGGATGGAGCGTCTTCTGGAGGAAGGCGATAAGGGCAGCCAACATGGCCGGGCTTGCCAAGATCTTGAGCAGGATTGCAAAGAAGCTAACTAACATTTTTGATCCATTCTGTAGTGATGAGTAGTTGGAATAGGTGGGCAAAAATAGAGAGTGCGAGTAATCTCAACGCTTATGACCGCGACACCTGTTGATAGTTCTGGCGATTCAATCGAAAATCTCGGGCATGAGAGCCGCCACTTTCCACCGAGTGCCGAATTTGTCGCACAAGCCAACTTCAAGGCTGATATCTATGCCACCGCCGATGCAGACCGTTTAGCTTTCTGGGAATCACAAGCGCGCGAATTAACGTGGGATCAACCATGGAGCACAGTCCTTGATTGGCAAGTTCCTTATGCAAAGTGGTTTGTCGGCGGAAAACTCAACGCATCAGTCAACGCACTTGATCGCCATGTTGCTGCAGGTCGCGGCAATCGCGTTGCATTTCACTTTGAAGGTGAACCGGGCGATACCCGCACGATTACATATTCAGATTTATTAGTCGATGTTAAGAAAGCAGCAAATGCACTGACAGAAATTGGTGTGAAAGCTGGAGATCGTGTTGCTATCTATATGCCGATGATTCCAGAGGCGGCCGTTGCGATGTTGGCATGTGCACGAATTGGTGCAGCCCACTCAGTCGTCTTTGGTGGATTTTCTGCCGACGCACTCCTTTCACGCATTCAAGATGCAGATGCAAAGCTTGTAATCACAGCAGATGGTGGATTTAGAAAAGGCGCTGCTTTTGCACTTAAGCCAGCAGTGGATGAAGCGCTCAAGGGCAAGACCAATGTTGAGAAAGTCCTTGTTGTTAAGCGCACTGGGCAAGAAACAGCGTGGAATAGCGCTACCGACATTTGGTGGCATGAGATTGTTGATCGCCAGAGCGCAGAACATGTTGCCGAAAGCTTTGATGCTGAGCACCCACTCTTTATCTTGTACACATCGGGCACAACAGCAAAACCAAAGGGAATCTTCCACACAACTGGCGGATATCTCACACAGGCAGCATTTACTCATCGCGCGGTCTTTGATCTCAAGCCAGAGACTGATGTCTATTGGTGCACTGCAGATGTCGGTTGGATTACCGGCCACTCATACGTGGTTTATGGCCCACTCATAAACGGTTCAACACAGGTGATGTATGAAGGAACTCCTGATAGCCCACATAAGGGTCGGATGTTTGAAATCATTGCAAAGTACGGCGTAACTATTTTGTATACAGCGCCAACACTTATTCGCACCTGGATGAAGTGGGGCGATGAATTCCCACAGGCACATAATCTCTCAACGCTTCGCCTGCTTGGATCAGTTGGAGAACCAATTAACCCTGAAGCGTGGATGTGGTACCGCGAAGTTATTGGTGGAAACCGTTGTCCGATTGTTGATACCTGGTGGCAGACCGAAACCGGTGCAATCATGATTTCACCACTACCTGGTGTAACAAGTACTAAGCCAGGTTCTGCGATGTCAGCGATACCTGGCATTAGCACAAAGGTTGTTGATGACAATGGTGTCGCCGTTCCAAACGGCCACGGCGGTTATTTGATTCTCGATAAACCATGGCCATCAATGCTTCGTGGAGTATGGGGTGAGGATCAGCGCTACCGCGAAAATTACTGGTCTCGCTTTGATGGAATCTATTTCGCTGGAGACGGTGCAAAGTTAGATAACGATGGTGCAATCTGGTTATTAGGTCGCGTCGATGATGTGATGAACGTTTCTGGCCACCGCATCTCAACGACAGAAGTTGAATCAGCGCTCGTCTCACATGAAGCAGTTGCAGAAGCGGCCGTGGTTGGTGCCGCCGATGAGATGACAGGGCAAGGAATCGTCGCCTTCGTGATTTTGCGCGCTGGTATCGAACATGCAAATGGTGAAGCTCTGCTTAAGGAACTTCGCGCTCATGTGACTAAGGAAATCGGCGCAATCGCTCGCCCTCGTCAGATCATGGTGGTTAACGAACTGCCAAAGACGCGCAGCGGCAAGATTATGCGCAGATTACTTAAGGATGTGGCGGAAAATCGTGCGGTAGGAGATGCAACAACTCTGGCAGATCCAAATGTCATGAAGCTAATTGCAGAAGGCCTACATTCTTCTAAGGACGAAGATTAATTCCTTCTAGCTTTTCCTTGACCGTATCTTTAATCGCTGTAACTACACCTGGCAGGTTGCTCTCAATCTTTGGGTAGAGATCACTTCCTGCAATCGCATCTTTTCCGCTCTGCCATGGTGACCACGACAAAATTGCACCAATGAGAAAGATAAAGATCACGGTACGCACTAGATGTAGCGCTGCCCCTGCGACCTGATCAATAAATGCGAGTGGCCCGCGAATAATTGTCGCCTTGAGCCCCTTTGTTACAGCGCTGGCAATCACGCGACCAATAAATGATCCGAGGAAGATTGAAGCGATTGCTATGCCAACTTTTTTACCATCGAGCGCCCAATCCCCCATGAGATTCAAGGCGAGTAAGAGACCAAGGATCGCTCCGCCGATATTTCCGATCACAGCAAAGACTGTCTTAAGAAACCCGTTCTTATAGCCAGAGACAAAGGATGCAACCACGGCAAGAATGATCAGAATATCTACATAGTTCATAGCTGGGCTCCTAAGTATTTTTTCGTATCGCGCTCTAACTCTTCAATAGTAGTGACTACCCCAATTTTTTTGTAAGCAACCTTGCCTTGAGCATCAATAAATAAGGTAATTGGCACTCCCATGCCCAACGTTCCGCGCGTACTTCCGTCAGGGTCATTCAGGTTAGGCCAACTCATTCCGTAGAGTTTTACAAAGTCGCGCGCATCTTGGACATCTGCTTCCTCAACGCTGATACCGATGAGTGAAACTTTCTCCTTATATTTACTATAGAAATCAACAAAAATTGGCATCTCTTGCTTGCACGGTCCACACCATGAACCCCAGACATTTACCAGCGCCGGTCCTTTGATCTGACCCACATCGATGGAGGATTTACCATCAAGACATTTGAGTCTCGCGGATTCGTTTTCTGTTTTTACCGTTGCAACTGTTGAGCAATCAACGACTACGCCATTGCCGGGTAGCGCTGACGTTTCTTGGCCACAACCGACAAGGAGCAAAAGCGCAGCGACGAGTCCGAACCTCTTCATCGGAAATCCTTATCGGTCTTCACAAGTAGCTTCGCCTTCTCTGAATCCATCTCACCAATACCAACTGAGGGACATATCTTTGCAAGTGTGCATGCTCCGCACGCTGGTTTACGGGAATGACATACCCGTCGCCCATGCCAAATCATCCGTTGCGAGAGATTGGTCCACTCTGCCTGTGGAATTAATTCACCTACTTCATGTTCGACCTTTACTGGATCCATTGAGGCGCTCCAATTAAAGCGACGAGAGAGGCGACCAAAGTGGGTATCAACTGTAATTCCTGGAATACCGAAGGCATGACCCAATACAACGTTGGCAGTCTTTCGACCAACACCCGGCAGAGTAATTAACTCTTCAAGAGTTGCCGGAACTTCTCCATTGAATTCTTCAACAATTTTTGTACTCAGGCCTTTGATGTGGCGCGCTTTTGTATGATGGAAACCAAGTGGAAGAATTATCTCTTCGATCTCTTCAACTGGAGCTTTTGCGTAAGCTCGAACATTTTTATATTTCTTGAAGAGGCGTGGGGTCACTGAATTAACACGTTTATCTGTGCATTGTGCAGAAAGTAATGTGGCAATCACTAATTGGAGTGGGTTCTGGAAATCGAGCTCACAATCAACCTCTGGGTAGGTTTTAGTGAGCATGCGGTAAAGAGCGCCAGCACTCTTTCGGGTTTCGCGATCCGCGCTCATACGAGTAAACTACCCCCGTGTCCATTGAAGATGAAGTTGTACGCAAGGCCCCACTCTTTACTGCACTCGATGATGCTGCCGCCGCTTCACTGCGCGCATCTATGGATTCGGTAAAGATCAGCAAGGGCGGGATCCTCTTTAAAGAGGGCGATAGCGGCGAGCATGTTTACGTCATCGTCGAAGGCAAACTCAAGCTTGGGACCTCAAGTGGCGATGGCCGAGAGAACCTCTTATCAATCTTGGGCCCAGGCGAAATGTTTGGCGAGCTCTCACTCTTTGATCCAGGTCCACGCACATCAGCTGCAACTGCAGTTACCGATGCAAAACTTCTCTCTTTGAGCCACGAGAAATTAATTCCTTGGCTTCGCGATAATCCAGATGTTTCGCTACAGCTCTTAGCTCGCTTGGCGCAACGCCTTCGTCGCACAAATGAGGCTGTTGGCGATCTTGTCTTCTCAGATGTTCCAGGTCGCGTTGCTAAAGCTCTGATTGATCTTGGTGAGCGCTTTGGTAAAGAGACTCCTGAAGGTCTCTTTGTGCAGCACGAACTTACTCAAGAAGAACTTGCTCAACTTGTAGGTGCATCCCGCGAAACCGTTAATAAAGCTCTTGCAGACTTTGCAGGTCGCGGATGGTTACGCCTTGATGGTCGCGCAGTTTTGATTACAGATCTAGAACGCTTAAGTAAGCGCGGTAAGTAATCCTTCGTTAAGCAACTTCAACGGTGAGTTCAACCTCAACCGGTGAATTAAGTGGCAACTCTGCAACTCCTAGAGCGCTACGTGCCGCAACTCCTGCTTCGCCCCAGATATGCATAAACAACTCTGATGCACCATTGGCAACAGCTGGCTGGCTAACAAATCCTGGCGCACCATTTACATAACAGACGATGCGAACAACTTTTACAATTGAATCAACCGGAGCGACTAGTTCGACTGCTGCGAGGGCATTAATTGCACAGATCTTTGCTAATTCGTATGCCTCTTCGACAGTGACATCTGCACCGACTTTTCCAGTCTTGGCAATTGCGCCATCAACCATTGGAAGTTGTCCTGCGGTAAAGACAATATTGCCTGTACGAACTGCAGGAACATAGGCTGCAAGTGGCTTTGTTGCAACAGGAAGTGTTAAACCTTTTTCAGCTAATTTGGCGCGAACATCTGTAGACATTACTTAACCTCTCGCTTCATGTAAGCAACGAGTTGCTCTCCACCTGGTGCTGGAATAACTGTGACGAGTTCCCATCCATCAGAACCCCATGTATCAAGAATCTGCTTTGTTGCATGTGAGAGCAATGGAACAGTTGCGTATTCAAACTTCATATTAATTTCCCCCTGCTAGAGCTGCCTTGACCAATGTTGAAACCATTCCACCATCTGCTTTTCCTGCAACTTGTGGCTTAAGAACGCCCATGACCTTGCCCATATCGGCAGGTCCTGCCGCACCTGTTGATGCGATCGCTGCTGCAACAAGTTTCTTCACATCATCTTCGCTCATCTGTTCTGGCAGATAGCGGGCAATAACTTCACCCTCTGCTTTCTCCTCAAGCGCTTTATCTTCGCGTCCAGCCTTTGCAAATTCTTCTGATGCTTCTCGGCGCTTCTTCGCCTCACGAGAGAGAACGGTAATGATTTCTGCATCGGTGAGTACGCGCGCCTCTTTGCCTGAAACTTCTTCGTTAGTGATCGCAGTTAAAACCATGCGGATCGTGCCCGATACAAGCTTGTCGCTTGAACGAATTGCCTCGGTCAGGTCACTCTTAAGTGTCTCTTTTAGTCCCACTTGCTTGATGCTCCAATTCTTTGAATTGTTCGGGTATATCTTCTCATGCCCACTATCCTTCGGTAATCATGAGTTTCAAATTACGCGAGGCGCAGATCCCGATTCTGCCCAAAGGCCACGCACCCATTCGAGTCCTCCACTTTTCAGACCTGCATCTGACTCCTGCCCGCAAGACTGAAATTGCAGATATCAAAACATTCGCAGTCCTGAAGCCTGACTTAGTTATTAGCACTGGTGATTTCCTGGCACATATGGATGCAGTGCCAGTTGTCTTTGATGCACTAGAACCACTTCTAGATATTCCAGGGCTCTTCGTCTTTGGCTCAAATGATTACTACGCACCAAAACCGAAGAACCCTTTGAAGTATTTGCTGCCTGATCACGGCAAGAGAGTTCACGGCGAAGATCTTCCATGGCCTGAGTTAGATCTCGGATTACAGGCTCGCGGATGGAAGAATCTCAATCATCATCGCGCCACCATCACAATTAATGGAACAACAATCGAAGCTCGTGGCACAGATGATGCCCATCTTGAATTTGATGATTACTCACTCGTTGCCGGTTTTCCTGAGACATGCGATATTGCGATCGGCGTAACACATGCTCCATATCTTCGAATTTTGGAAGGTATGTCAGAAGACGGACTAGATGCGATCTTTGCCGGACACACTCATGGCGGACAGGTAAGACTTCCGTGGATTGGTGGCTCTCGCGCGCTAACTACAAATTGCGATCTACCTAATTGGCGTGCGCGTGGGCTAACAAAGTTTGGTGATGAGCCTTACCTACATGTATCTGCAGGAATGGGAACAAGTCCCTTTGCACGCATTCGCGTAGCGAGTCCTCCAGAAGTTTCGCTAGTAACTCTTATTTGAGCGCTGCGATATCAGCATCAACCATCAACTCAGCGAGTTCTTTCCAATGAGTTGTGGCCTTCCAACCAAGTGCCTTCTGCGCCTTTGATGGATCACCAATAAGTGCATCAACCTCTGTTGGACGGATGTACTTTTTATCTGTCTCAACGTGGTCTTGCCAGTTAAGACCGGCGCGAGAAAATGCAGCTTCGGCAAAATCTTTTACCGTGGCACCTACACCTGTAGCAACCACATAATCATCTGGCTTATCTTGCTGGAGCATCAGCCACATTGATTCAACGTATTCCTTGGCATATCCCCAGTCACGAACAGCATCAAGGTTTCCAAGGAATAGCTTGTCTTGCTTGCCCGCTTTAATCGCAGCAACTGCGCGAGTTATTTTGCGAGTAACAAATGTTTCACCGCGACGTGGTGATTCGTGGTTAAAGAGAATGCCGTTAGTGGCATGCATGCCATAACCGTCGCGATAGTTAACTGTGCACCAGTAGGCCATCAACTTTGCGGCAGCATATGGTGATTGTGGTCTAAAGACTGAAGTCTCGTTCTGTGGTGGTGGAGTTGAACCAAAGAGTTCAGATGTTGATGCTTGGTAGAAACGGGTATCAATATCAGCACTTCGTATCGCTTCTAGCAATCCAACTGCACCGACTGCATCAACCTGTCCTGTGTACTGAGGCATAGTGAATGAGACCTGCACATGTGATTGCGCGCCAAGGTTATAAACCTCAGTTGGTTTAATTTCGCGAATAAGGTTGGTAAGTCCTACGCCATCGATGAGATCGCCATAATGAAGAAAGAGTTGTGGGTTCTTCTCATGTCGATCCTGATAAATATGATCGATGCGAGAGGTATTGAAGGTAGATGAACGGCGAATCAGGCCATGTACTTCATATCCTTTAGCAAGCAAGAACTCTGCAAGGTATGAGCCATCTTGGCCGGTAACACCAGTAATCAGCGCGACTTTTCTACTCATCTACGTAACTCTCCCTTTGCTGCTGCGTTTTTGTACCAATCAATTGTCGATGCAATTCCTTCGCGAAGCGAAATCTTTGGTGCCCAACCTAGTGACTTTGCCTTAGAAACATCAAGGACCTTGCGAGGGGTGCCATCGGGTTTTGTTGCATCCCAGGCGATTTCACCCTTAAATCCGGCAAGTTCTGCAACTAATTCTGCAAGTTCTTTGATCGTTAGATCTTCACCTGTTCCGATGTTGATATGTCCGGACTCGTCGTACTTCTCACCTAGATGTAAGACCGCTGCAGCTAAATCATCGACGTGAAGAAATTCGCGCTTGGGTGAGCCGGTGCCCCACAAAGTTTCAACTGCAACGCTATTTTCGGTAGCCTCAACAAAGCGGCGAATGAATGCTGGAAGTACATGCGAACCCTGCAGTTCGAAATTATCAAATGGCCCATAAAGATTGGTTGGCATCAGCGAAATCCACTTGCGTCCATACTCTTTTCTAAATGACTTGATCAGTTCGATACCAGCAATTTTTGCTACTGCATATGCTGAATTTGTTTCTTCTAGTGGTCCTGTAAGTAGATACTCTTCTTTGATTGGCTGCGCACAATCACGTGGATAAATACATGAACTACCTAAGAAGATAAATTTCTCAACATTTGCAGCATGTGATGCTTCCATCAGATTGCTTTGGATGCGTACGTTATCTGCCAGAAATTCAACAGGAAATGAGTTGTTGGCACCGATGCCGCCAACCTTTGCAGCTGCATCAATAACTAGAGTTGGTTTGATGGATGCGATAAAGTCAAAGGTTGCATCGCGGTCTAAGAGATCAACGACCTTGCGACTAACCGGGATCACTTCATGACCCGCAGCTATGTATGCTCGGACGATTGCAGAACCCGCGAGGCCTGTGCCACCTGCAACAACGATTGTCATGGTGGGCAGTCTATCCAGCCTTACTTTGTGAATTCAGCAGCGAGTAATTCAGCGATTTGAGCAGTATTAAGCGCTGCTCCCTTGCGTAAATTATCGCCACAGACAAAGAGATCGATTGATTTAGGGTCATCGAGAGATTGGCGCACACGACCAACCCATGTTGGATCAGTTCCTACAACATCTGCTGGAGTAGGAAATTCCTTCTTCTCTGGATTGTCATAGAGGACGACGCCCTCTGCCTTTGCAAGAGCTGATTGAGCAGCTTTACGTGTGACTACCTTTGAAAATGTTGCATGCACTGTGAGTGAATGAGTTGTAATCACAGGAACTCGAACACACGTTGCAGCAACTTTGAGTTTAGGCATTCCTAGGATCTTCCGTGATTCATTGCGAACCTTGAGCTCTTCTGATGAATACCCATCTTCTTTGAGCGAACCTGCCCAAGGAATAACGTTCATTGCCAGCGGTGCTGGGAATGGACCGAGATCCTTAATTGCTGCGCGCACATCTTTTGCTGTGGATCCTAAATTCTTGCCAGCAACTTTTGAAATCTGATCATGCAAGGTATCGATGCCTGATTGACCAGCACCTGATGCTGCTTGGTAAGAAGAGACAACAAGTGCCTTCAGACCAAACTTCTTGTTGAGTGCGCCCATGGCAACGATCATGGAAAGGGTTGTGCAATTTGGATTAGAGATAATTCCCTTTGGTCGCTTCTTAATATCTTTTGGATTTACCTCTGGAACCACAAGTGGAACCTTCTTATCCATACGAAACGCACCTGAGTTATCTACGACAACCGCACCACGTGATGCGGCAATTGGAGCCCACTCAGCAGAAATCTCATCTGGAACATCGAACATTGCAATATCTATTCCATCGAATGCTTCAGGTGAAAGGGCAACAACTGTTAATTCTTCACCACGACACATCAACTTCTTGCCAGCGCTACGAGCGGATGCAATAAGACGAATCTCGCCATACACATTCTTCCGTGTACTTAAGATGTCGAGCATGACTGTTCCGACCGCTCCAGTTGCACCTACTACTGCAAGTGAAGGAAGTTTCTTCTGCTTCTTGACCTTTTTAGTTGTCATCGACCTGTTCCTCCGTAAACGACAGCCTCAATCTGATCAGCATCGAGCTGGAAAGCAGTGTGGGCCGCCTTTGTTGCGCGCTCTAAATCTGCCTCGCGCACGATGATGGATATGCGGATTTCAGAAGTTGAAATCATTTCGATATTTACTCCTGCATCAGACATTGCAGCAAAGAATGTTGCTGTCACACCTGGATTTGAGCGCATTCCTGCGCCAACAAGTGAGAGCTTTCCGATTGTGTCATCGTAGAGAATTGAAGCAAATCCAACTTCACCTTGAATGCGTTGCAATACTGCAGTTCCGTTTGAGCCTTCCGCCTTTGGCAGAGTGAAGGAGATATCTGTAAGACCTGTAGCGGCAGCAGATACGTTCTGCACAATCATGTCGATGTTGATGTCAGCATCGGCGATTGCTTGGAAGATGCGCGCTGCAACACCTGTTCGGTCTGGAACACCAACGATGGTGATCTTGGCTTCGGACTTGTCGTGTGCAACGCCCGAGATGATTGCTTGCTCCATGGTGCCTCCTTCAGGGTGATTTGCAACCACCCAGGTTCCTTCGTTAGGTGAAAATGATGAACGTACGTGAATTGGTAAATCAAAACGTCGTGCATATTCGACGCAACGCAGGTGAAGAACTTTTGCACCTGCTGCTGCGAGTTCGAGCATTTCGTCATATGTCACTGTCTTTAATTTGCGCGCTGCAGGGACAACGCGAGGATCTGCGCTAAAGACTCCGTCGACATCTGTATAAATCTCACATACGTCAGCATCGAGAGCCGCTGCGAGCGCAACTGCAGTTGTATCTGATCCGCCGCGGCCAAGAGTTGTAATGTCCTTTGTATCTTGCGAGATTCCTTGGAAACCGGCAACGATTGCAATCGCGCCTTCATCAATTGCTTCTTGAATACGTCCGGGAGTTACATCAATGATGCGCGCCTTGCCGTGAACAGAGTCTGTAATTACACCCGCTTGGCTTCCAGTAAATGAGCGGGCTTCAAATCCTAAATTATTAATTGCCATTGCAAGAAGTGCCATCGAAATTCGCTCGCCAGCGGTGAGCAACATGTCGAGTTCGCGACCTTGTGGGATTGGGGTAACGGCATTGGCTAATTCGATGAGCTCATCGGTGGTATCGCCCATCGCGCTAACAACCACAACGACCTGGTTGCCCGCTTTCTTTGAGGCGACGATGCGAGCGGCAACGCGCTTCATCCCATCGGCATCTGCAACCGAGGAGCCGCCATATTTCTGAACGATGAGTCCCATAGAGGTAAGTCTGAACTATGAATGCGCCTTCGGGCTACCCAAATTACCGATATCCCAAATAATGAGACGGTAAGCATCTCAGAATATGAGAAAACTAACCTTCTACGTTACGGCGTCCTTCAAAGGCGCGGCCTAAGGTCACTTCATCGGCATATTCAAGATCGCCGCCGACTGGAAGACCACTTGCAAGACGTGAAACGTTTAGGCCCATCGGCTTAATCAATCGAGCCAAGTAAGTCGCTGTCGCTTCACCCTCGAGGTTGGGATCTGTAGCCAAGATGACTTCGGTGATATTTGAATCAGCTAACCGCGTCATTAGTTCACGAATACGCAACTGCTCTGGACCGATGCCATCAATCGGACTGATTGCGCCACCAAGCACGTGGTACTTGCCGCGGAATTCGCGTGTGCGTTCGATAGCAATAACATCTTTGCTTTCTTCAACGACACAAATCTGTGTGGGATCACGGCGAGGGTCGCGACAGATGCGGCATTCGGTCTCTTCTGAAACGTTTCCACATTGCACGCAGAACTTCACTCGCTCTTTTACGGTGCGGATTGCATCAACTAGTGCATGAGCAGTTTCGTTCTCGCTCTGCAGAATATGGAATGCAATACGCTGCGCTGACTTAGGGCCAATACCTGGCAAGCGGCCTAGCGCATCGATTAAATCTTGAATTGTACCTTCATACATTCCCGAGGTCATGCTTATTTGTTCTTCTCAGAAATCACGGTTGCACCAAGTTCTGCTGCCAATAAAGCAGCGCCGCTTAAGAGCGTCTTATCTGTTGGAGCCTCATCGGTGCGTACTGCGCGAGCAACTGGGTTACTGCTTGGATCTATCGATGGATCAACAAGTGCTTCAATCTTGCGATCAAGTCCGGTGATATCGATAAAGGCCTGGCGCAGAATCTCATCTGATTCAGAGCGAATAAATGAATCACGAGCTCCAGCATTGGCAATTCCGATTGTGATTGCCTTGTCATCAAGCCCAAGAATCTGCGCACTCGCGCTAAGCAGTGACCAAGTTAGGCGACGACGCTTCTTTACATTCTCAATAACTTCAGGCCACATGCGACGAAGGGCTGCAACATCGAGTGCATCCACTGGCGCAGCAGAGCTCTTCTTAACTTCTTCAACTATCGCTTTAACTTCGACTTTTTCTTCAACGATTGATTGAGCAACAGGCTCTGCTTTCTTTGCAGGTGCTGCTGCAGGTGCTGGCGCGGCAACAGGTGCGGCAGTTCCCATTCCTTGAACGCGCTCAAGTCTTTCAAGGCGTGCAAGTAGTCCTGCTTCGCTGGCATCGCCCATCGGCAACAACATGCGTCCGCAGATAAGTTCAAGGATCAATCGTGGAGCAGTTGCACCACGCATCTGTGTGAGGCCCTCTGCCGCAATATCTGCAGCACGTGAAAGTGTTGCTGCTCCGAGATTCTTTGCTTGGGCAACCATTCGCTCGAGTTGATCTTCTGGAATCTCGCGCAAGATCGAATTAGCGTTTGTTGCAGCCAGAGCATCAACAATCATCAAATCGCGAAGGCGCTCAAGGAAATCACTGGCAAAACGGCGCGGATCATGTCCTGATTCAATAACTCGATCGACAGTCTTAAATAGTGTTGCGCCATCACGAGCAGCCAACGCTTCAACTGCATCATCAAGTAGTGCGCCATCTGTAAAGCCAAGCAGTTGAATCGCAATTTCGTAGCTGACGCCGTCAGCACCTGCACCGGCAAGTAGTTGTCCCAAGATACTCAGCGCATCACGGACCGATCCCCCGCTTGCGCGAACAACTAGCGGAATAACGCCCTTTGCGACTTTAACGCCTTCTTGTGTGCAGATCTTCTCTAAATGTTCGCCCAAGATTCCTGGTGGAACTAAACGGAATGGATAGTGGTGTGTACGTGAGCGAATTGTTGAAATCAACTTCTCTGGCTCGGTTGTTGCAAAGATAAAGATGACGTGGGGAGGTGGCTCTTCTACAACTTTAAGGAGCGCATTCGCTGCTCCGGGTCCAAGCTGATGTGCTTCGTCAATAATATAAATCTTGTACTTACTTTGTACTGGTGCAAAGAATGCTTTGTCGCGAAGATCGCGAGCATCATCGACTAGACCATGTGTTGCAGCATCTAACTCAATTACATCGAGTGATCCCGGACCGTTTGCAACTAAATCTTTACATGATTGGCACTCACCACATGGATTCGGTGTTGGTCCTTTTGCGCAGTTGAGTGAACGCGCCATGATGCGAGCGCTAGAAGTTTTTCCGCAACCACGTGGACCACTAAATAAATATGCGTGATGTGTGCGACCAGATTCGAGCGCATTCGATAAAGGAACAGTGACATGTTCTTGACCGATTACATCTGCAAAGACAGAGGGGCGGTACTTGCGATAGAGCGCTAGTGACATCGTCTCCCCCTACTCGTCTCTGCTACGTGGCCTGTGGTGATTCTAAAGTTTTAGGGACCCTCCGCGCACCCATCAGAGCACGCCTACCCTTGCTGTATTCCTACCCTGGGGGAGTTCAGCGCGGTAATGCCGCGCGGAGGATCTGGTGAAATCATA
>CAEZTX010000008.1_pt1 | contig 16717 bp, 12 predicted proteins | sample 7264321 | NCBI WGS metagenome assembly CAEZTX01 (sample SAMEA6813814, study PRJEB35770) | uncultured Candidatus Planktophila sp. | biome: Freshwater; feature: Freshwater reservoir; material: water | place: Czech Republic | collected 2017-08-18 | depth 0.5m m
CGTGCATCACAGAAAGGTCGCGGAGAAGATGTCGGTGTAGTTGATCAAGTACTTGCTAGCGACGAGTTAAAGCGCGCTGCCATTACCGAATTCGAACAGCTACGCGCAGAGCAGAACCTTCTCTCTAAATCTGTCGGTGCCGCTAAAGGCGATGAAAAGGCGGCACTTCTTGCAAACTCTAAAGAACTTGCCGACAAGGTAAAGGCAGCCGATGCCAAGCGTGCAGAAATTGAAGCGCAGGCAAATGCACTTGCAATGGTGATCTCAAATATTCTCGATCCAGATGCACCAATCGGCGGAGAAGAAGATTTCGTTGTGATTGAGCATGTCGGTACGCCACGTGATTTTGCTGCGGCCGGCTTTGAGCCAAAAGATCATGTTGAACTCGGCAAACTTCTTGGTGCTATTGATACAGAACGCGGCGCGAAAGTTTCAGGGTCTCGTTCCTATTACTTGACTGGTGTTGGTGCACTTCTTGAATTCGCACTCGTCAACTATGCAATTTCATCTGCTACAAAAGCTGGCTTCATTCCAGTTATCCCTCCAGTTCTTGTAAAGCCAGCAGCGATGGAGGGAACAGGATTCCTCGGACAAGCAGCAGAGAATGTTTACCATCTTGAAAAAGATGATTACTACTTAGTGGGAACAAGTGAAGTTCCACTTGCAGCATTTCATATGGATGAAATTCTCGATGGCGCAAAGCTGCCAATGCGCTACGCCGGCTACTCATCATGCTTCCGCCGTGAGGCTGGAAGTTACGGAAAAGATACTCGCGGAATTATTCGAGTACATCAATTCGATAAGGTCGAGATGTTCTCCTTCTGTAAGCCAGAAGAGGCTAAGGAAGAACATAAGCGTCTTTTGCAATGGGAGAAGGATTTCCTTAATGCAATGGAGATTCCGTATCGCGTCATTGATGTTGCATCTGGTGATTTGGGATCAAGTGCCAATCGCAAATTCGATATTGAGGCGTGGATTCCTACACAGAGCGCTTATCGCGAAGTCACAAGCACCTCTAACTGCACAGAATTCCAGGCGCGACGCTTGAATATTCGTTATAAAGATAGTGATGGAACCAAGGCGGTAGCCACACTTAATGGAACTCTTGTCGCTATTCCTCGCATGATTGTTGCGATTTTAGAGAACCACCAGAACGCTGATGGAACCGTCAACGTTCCTGCAGCCCTACAACCATTCCTTGGAATGACACGATTTGAGTTGGTGTGAATTTAGGAAAGGTCCGCCCCAAACTTATCGCCACAGATCTTGACGGAACAATTGTTCATCACGATGGCACTATTACTGCGCGCACCCTAGAAGCTTTTGCTCGTGCACGTGATCTTGGTGTTGAGATTTGGTTTGTGACAGGTCGTCCACCTCGTTGGATGGGCGAGATCAAAGATGCATTTGGTTATGGAAATGCAATTTGTTGTAACGGTGCGATGAATTACGACTTACTTAAAGGCACCGTCATTGAAGAGTGGGCGATTCCAGATGACCTTCTGCATCAATCACTCAAAAAATTAAGATTGGCAATCCCCGGAGTTTCATTCGCTGTGGAGTCACATAACTTCTTCAAACGCGAGAAGTCATATGTTGCAATGTGGGATGCCGGCATTGATCACGAAGGGTGCAACCAGATTGAAGAAGTGCTTTCGCTTCCGATCTTAAAATTGTTGGTGCGTTGTTCAGGTCATGAATTCACATCTGATCAAATGCTTGAGATTGCAGAGCGCGAAATTGGCGATTTAGTTAACGTCACACACTCAAGCCCTTCTGCCTCACTATTAGAAATTTCCGCAAAAGGAGTTTCTAAGGGCGAAACTCTGTCGCTCATGGCAGGACGCATTGGTCTTACTGCCGATGATTGTGTCTCTTTTGGCGATAACCCAAATGACTTTTCAATGTTGCAATGGTGCGGACGTTCGTATGCAATTGCAGATGGACATCCAGATGCGCAGATTCACGCTAAAGATGTGACAGAGCCACATATGGAAGATGGCGTCGCCAAGATCATCGAAAAACTCCTCGATCTTCCTGCTTAATACGCTTCGATTTTTTAGAAGTACCTTCCTTCATGTAACCTCTCCCACGGAGGGCTCGCATAGCGGCCGAGTGCACCGGTCTTGAAAACCGGCAGGTGAAAGCCTCGTGGGTTCAAATCCCACGCCCTCCGCCAGTTTTTTCTAATCTTGTGGCTGACTTCATAGCCAGTACACGGGCTACCACCTAGCGCCACCTCATTATTCGGCGCACACTTGCCCTATTAAAGCCAGCAGAAAGCTTGGCAAAGTTGGGGGTATTAAAGATGTCAGGAGTCTTCTCTCCATCGCGCGCTGAAATCAAAGAGCGCACGCTTCGTACAGATAAGTGGTGGCTCCAACCGCTAGCAACATTCGGCGTTCTCTTTAGCTTTGTCATCTACGCAACCTTCCGTGCATTTGAAGGTGCTAATTACTATGCAGATCATTTGATCTCACCTTTCTATTCACCATGTTTATCTGAGGCGTGTGTTCCTGAAGCAACAATCGGCGGATGGACTCCAATCAGTGCACAAGTTTTTAACTTTGCACTTTCTCCAGCGTTGATCATTTTGATCTTCCCACTCGGTTTCCGAATGACGTGTTACTACTATCGCAAGGCTTACTACCGCGCGTTTTGGATGTCACCACCAGCGTGTGCAGTTGCTGAACCGCATAAGAAGTACACAGGCGAAACTCGTCAACCTTTAATCTTGCAGAATGCGCATCGTTGGTTCTTCTACGCAGGACTTATTTTTAACATCATTCTTACTTATGACGCGATCATCTCCTTTAAGAATAAGGAAGGTGAATGGGGACATATGAGCGTTGGTTCGCTCGTACTCGTCTTTAGCACCGTGATGCTCTGGATGTATTCACTTTCTTGCCACACATGCCGCCACACAATCGGTGGACGGTTGAAACACTTTTCTAAACACCCCATTCGATACAAAGCATGGACAACAATTTCCAAGCTCAATCATTCCCACGCACTCTTTGCCTGGATCTCACTCTTCGGTGTCGCTTTCGCTGATATTTATGTTCGCCAAGTCGCCTCTGGCGCATGGACAAACTTCTACTTCTTCTAAGGGATGACGACAAAAATGACTGAACTAGAACGCTACAAATACGACGTCCTTGTTATTGGCGCAGGCGGAGCTGGTCTTCGCGCTGCAGTAGAAGCTCGCGAGGCAGGGTTGCGCGTAGCAATCATCTGTAAATCACTCTTTGGTAAGGCACACACTGTTATGGCAGAAGGTGGCGCAGCTGCCTCAATGGGTAACGTCAACAGCGGCGATAATTGGCAGGTCCACTTCCGCGACACAATGCGCGGTGGAAAATTCCTTAACCATTATCGAATGGCAGAACTGCACGCAAAGGAATCACCAGATCGCATCTATGAACTTGAGATGTGGGGCGCACTCTTTGATCGCACTAAAGAAGGAAAGATCAGCCAACGTAACTTCGGTGGACATGAATATCCACGCCTTGCACACGTTGGAGATCGCACAGGTCTAGAACTCATCCGCACCATGCAGCAGAAGATTGTTCAGTTGCAGCAAAAAGATGCGCGTGAATATGGAGATGCACAAGCAAACATTCGTGTCTTCGCAGAGTTAACAATTACTGAAATTATTAAAGAGAGTGGAAAAGTTGCAGGTGCATATGGTTACTGGCGCGAAGGTGGCAACGAGGTTCTCTTTGAAGCACCTGCAGTAATCATCGCAACTGGCGGAGTTGGAAAAACATTTAAGATCACATCAAACTCTTGGGAAGGTACAGGAGATGGTCACGCGCTAGCCCTTAAGGCTGGTGCAAATCTTGTTGATATGGAGTTCTTGCAATTCCATCCAACTGGAATGGTCTGGCCGCCATCTGTTCGCGGAATTCTTGTTACTGAATCTGTTCGTGGTGAAGGCGGAGTTCTCACCAACACATTGGGCGAGCGATTTATGTTCAAGTACATTCCAGAAGTATTTAAAGATAAGTATGCAGATAACGAAGAAGAGGCAGATCGTTGGTATCTCGATCAAGATAACAACCGCCGTCCGCCAGAGCTTCTTCCACGTGATGAAGTTGCACGCGCGATCAACTCTGAAGTAAAGGCTGGCCGCGGTACCGAACACGGCGGAGTTTTCCTCGACGTCTCAAAGCGCATCCCTGCCGAAGTTATTAAGAAACGTCTTCCATCTATGTGGCACCAGTTCTATGAACTTGCCGGCGTTGATATCACCAAGGAGGCTATGGAAGTTGGCCCAACCTGTCACTACGTGATGGGCGGAGTTGAAGTAGAGCCAGATACCGCAGCAGCGATCGGCGTTCCAGGACTCTTTGCCGCAGGTGAAGTTGCCGGCGGAATGCACGGATCAAACCGCCTCGGTGGAAACTCACTTTCAGATCTTTTGGTCTTTGGTCGTCGCGCTGGAATGGGAGCTGCCGCTTACGTTAAGTCAGCAACAGCAGTTGGCGTCAGCGAAGCATCTGTAAAGGCTGCAGCAGATCGCATTCAACTTCCATTTACAAATAGTGGTGGCGAGAATGCTTACTCACTGCACCAGGAACTACAAGAGATCACACATAACCTTGTGGGAATTATCCGCACAGGATCAGAACTTAAGGATGCGATTGCAAAGATCGCCGACATTCGCGCACGTAGCAAGAATGTCAGCGTTGCTGGAGATCGTAAATTCAACCCAGGCTTCCACTTAGCTTTCGACCTCGACAATATGTTGTTGGTCGCTGAAAGCACTGCAAAGTCTGCAATCGCTCGCGAAGAATCTCGCGGCGGACACACACGCGATGACTTCCCGGGCATGAATGAAAAGTGGCGTCAGGTAAACCACATCTCGTCATATAACGGCAGCGAAGTTATTGTGCGTCAACAAGCACTTCCTGCAATTCCAAAAGAGCTCTTTGACCTCTTCGACGTTCACGAGTTGGAGAAATACATGACACCGGAAGAAATTGCGAAAGGCGGTTCCAACTAATGGCACGCAAAGTAAATCTTCGTATTTGGCGCGGTGATTCAACAAGTGGATCTCTTCAAAACGTTGAAGTAGATGCCAACGAGGGTGAAGTTGTCCTCGATGTAATTCACCGCGTACAAGCAACCCAGATGGGTGACCTCGCAGTTCGTTGGAACTGTAAGGCCGGTAAGTGCGGATCTTGTTCTATGGAGATCAACGGTAAGCCACGTCTTGCATGTATGACACGCATGAGTTCTTTTGAAGAAGGCGAAGAGATCACAGTTACACCACTTCGCGCATTTCCTGTCATTAAAGATCTCGTTACAGATGTTTCTTTTAACTACAAGAAAGCACTTGAAATCCCTGCTTATGAGCACCCCGCAGACCTTGGTCCAGGTGAAGCCCGCATGGAGCAGATCGATGTTGAGCGCAGCCAAGAGTTCCGTAAATGTATCGAGTGCTTCCTTTGCCAAGATACATGTCACGTAATCCGCGATCACGAAGAGAATAAGAAGTCATTTGCTGGCCCACGATTCTTTATCCGTATCGCAGAACTCGATATGCACCCACTTGATATGTTGAAAAACCGCAAGCGCACAGCTCAGGAAGAGCATGGCCTTGGAATGTGCAACATCACCAAGTGCTGTACTGAAGTTTGCCCTGAGCACATCCGAATCACAGATAACGCAATCATTCCTATGAAGGAACGTGTTGTTGATGTGAAATATGACCCAGCGCGCTGGTTAGGATCCAAGATTCGTCGTCGCGAAGGGTAATACTCTTCCTATGATCAGAATGAGCAGACGCTGAAAGCGGTCTTCTACGTCGGAGCCGGCGGAGCACTCGGTTCACTCTTTCGTTATGGACTCTCGCTCGTAACACCAGATAGCGCATCCGGAACGCTCAATGCGAATCTGATTGGTGTCGCACTTGCTGGATATTTCCTTGTATTAATGGAGCGACGTGGAATCACAGCTCTACGTTGGTTCTTACTTCCTGGTTTTTGCGGCGGAATGACAACATTTTCTGCAGTCACGATCGAGGTAGTCGGTAAAGATGCGCTGGGATTTGGTTATTTGGCGCTTACCGTTATCGCATCCATTGTCACCATCGCAGTTGTAATTCCCTTTGCCAGAGCCACGATTAAGGTCAAACAATGATTGCTCTCTATGTCGCACTTGGGGCAGCACTTGGTGCTCCGGCGCGCTTTCTTATCGATCAATACTTTCGCAGATTCACAAGTAAGCCGATCGGAACTTTTACCGTCAATATCATCGGTTCATTTTTGATCGGTCTTACCTTTGCCAATAAAACACATTGGCATGACTTTATTGCAGTCGGATTTGCAGGAGCATTTACTACGTGGTCAACATTTATTCTTGATCTCTACCTAGGTTATGAACTCAAAAAGTATAAAGAGGTAGCAATCAACTTAAGCTCATCACTAGTTTTGGGCCTTGCCGCCGCTTGGTGCGGTTTGCAGATCACTTCTTAACGCATAAAGAGTGCGTTGAGGCGCTTAGTTGTGAAGAAGAGCCCCACAACAATCATCACAACAAAGTACATCGCATGCCCGGCCAAAGCCCATGAGATGTTTCCTAAGGTCAAACCACGTACAAGATCGATAGCGTGTGCCAGCGGAAACAGACGAATGATTGTCTGAAGCCACTCTGGGAATACATCGAGCGGATAGAACGAACCAGAGAACAAGAACATAGGCAACAAGACGATATTTACGACTTCAAGCTGTTGGAATGACTTCATATACGAGGTCACGGCCATGCCGAAAGATGCAAAACCAAAAGCAATGAGGACGGCAGCGGGAATTGCAAGAATTCCCCACGCACTTGGAATCAGGCCAAGTGGTGTCACGAGTGCCATAAATCCAACTGCGTAAGAGAAGCCGCGCAATAGCGCCCAACTGATTTCGCCGAGGGCAACATCCATCGGCCCGAGTGAAGTTGAGAGCATGCCGTGATAAATGCGATCGTGATTAAGTTTGAAAAAAACATTCATCGTGGAGTCATAAATCGCACCATTCATCGCACTGGTTGCCAGTAGCGCTGGTGCAATAAATGCGACATAGCCAATTGGTTGTCCGGCGACAGTGATATCTCCAACTAGATCTTTAAGACCGTAACCAAATGAAAGCAAGAAGAGAACAGGTTCAACAAAACCTGAAATAACAATCATCCACGTTGAAGATTTAAAGGCGATATATGCCCGCTCCATAATGGCGCGAGAACGACCTGAATAATACTTTTCACCAGGCTTACCCATACGCGCTTCGGCGATGGCAACGGCTGCAGAGATAATCATTTACTTACCCAACCTTCTCGTGAAGATTCGGCGGGAAGCGATAACCGCGATCACTAGAATTGAGTTAAGGAATACGAAGTGGGTATAGAGCATCAGTGTTGAGATTTCATGCCCGTATGTCAGCCAACGACCGAGCTCTGTTGCATGCCACAAAGGTGAGATCCACCCAATCCACTGTAGGTAGATAGGCATATTGGTGAGCGGATAGAACGTGCCTGAGAATAAGAAGAGTGGCATGATCACAAAGCGCTGGAGTACCGTAAAGAAGATATCTTCGTTCTCTAACATGCCAGCGAGTGCTTGCATCATCGCGCCGAATGCTGCCCCCGCCATGATCGCAGTAAAGATTGCCATCCAGGCACGTGGTGATTCAAGAACTCCAAAGGCCAACATAACTAACCAATAGATGATTGCAGTAAAGGTGACGCGAATTAGGCTATTTAGAAAGACACCCGTAGCGATGTGGTTACCGCTTAAGGGAGTGGAGTTCATTGAAAAGAAAATCTTGTTCCATTTGAAACCTTCGAGCGTTGGATAGACGCTTTCATCAATGGCACCTTGAATTGCAGCAGTTGCAAGAAGTGCCGGTGCCAAAAATGTTATGTATGAAACTCCATCAACGCCCATTCCACCAGTGTTCTTATCGATGTATGCGCCAACACCTAAACCAATAGAGACCAAGTAGAGAACTGGGTTTGCAATAGCGAGACCGATGATGAGCCAAATCCATTTCATCATTGTGCGAAGACGCGCTTCTGCTACAAAGATCGAACCACGTGCTGCTACTTTGGCGGCATCAACAATCTTGAGAGAACCTTGTCGAGTTTGAAAAGAACTCATTAGTCGACCAAAGTTCTTCCGGTCAGGCGCAAGAAGACATCTTCTAGTGAGCTACGGCGTACGAGTGAAGTCTTAGGGTGGAAGTTCTTCTTATACACACGCTCAAGGAGTTCTTCGCCATCTTCTGTATACATCAAGATGCGATCTGGCAGTTCTTCGATGCGATCACAGAGTTGGCGAAGATCATCTGCCATCCCAGCATTGCGCTCTGAACCAAAGCGAACTTCAAGAACTTCCTTCGTTGAGTAATCCTTGATCAATTGAGCGGGGCTTCCCTCTGCCATGATCGAACCCTTATCCATCACAACTAGGCGATCACAGAGTTGCTCTGCCTCGTCCATAAAGTGAGTAGTAATAAGTAGCGTCACACCATCTTCTTTAAGTCTAAAGAGTCGATCCCACAAAATATGTCGAGCCTGAGGATCAAGGCCAGTTGTTGGTTCATCCAGCATCAAAATTTCAGGTTCGCTAACAAGTGCGCGCGCGATTGTCAGACGGCGCTTCATTCCGCCACTTAAGGATTCAACCTTTGCATTGCGCTTCTCTTCCAGTTGGGCAAAGACAAGAAGTTCTTCAATTTTATTTTTCACAAATTTACGAGATAGACCAAAGTAACGTCCATAGATATAAAGATTCTCAGAAACTGTCAGATGTGTATCTAAATTATCTTGTTGAGGAACAACACCTAAATGCGCACGGATCTGTGGGCCAAAGTTTTCAGGATCTTTATCCAAGATTGTGAGATCACCAGATGTGCGCTGAGATGTCGCGCCAATCATTCGCATCGCAGTCGACTTACCAGCGCCATTCGGTCCAAGTAGGCCAAAAGATTCACCCTTAACTACATCAAGATCGATACCGTTAACAGCGGTGAAATCGCCGAACTTTTTAGTCAGTCCGCGCGCATGGATTAGTGATTGAGTCATTATCCAATCTTATCGCGCCTGCTGCAGTGTTCTGATCCACTCTTCTACTGCATCAGGGTGACGCGGAATACGCTCTGAGAGATTTCGGCATCCATCTGCGGTGACAACAACATCATCTTCGATACGGATACCGATCCCGCGATATTCAGGGGTGAAGAGTTCATCATCTGGCTGGATATAAAGCCCTGGCTCAACGGTAATAACCATTCCTTCGCGTAATACTGCATCGGTGTAATTTTCTTTTCGCGCCTTTGCACAATCATGTACATCAAGTCCTAAGTGATGGCTCACCCCATGCAAAGTCCAGCGACGATGTAGACCAACTTCAGGTCGCAGTGATTCTTCGGCACTGACTGTAAGGACTCCCATATCGGCTAAACCTTTAGCTAAAACTGCTTGGCAGGCTTTATTAATATCTGAAAAAATTGCTCCAGGCTTCACTGCTGCAAAGCCAGCAAGTTGTGCTTCATAGACCAACATATAAAGCGCGCGTTGAGCCGGAGAGAACTTGCCAGAGATTGGCAAGGTACGCGTGATATCTGCGGTGTAGAAAGAATCAACTTCGATTCCTGCATCAATTAATACAAGATCACCATGTTGAACTGGACCATCGTTACGAGTCCAATGGAGAACGCATGCATGTGAACCACTTGCGGCAATGGTGTTGTAACCAACGCCATGACCTTCCAGGCGGGCACGACCAAAGAATGCACCTTCAATAATGCGCTCACCGCGGGGATGTTCAGCAGCAGCTGGAAGTGTCAGAATCACATCGTTAAAACCAAATCCAGTCGCATCGACTGCAAGTTGCATCTCGCGAATCTCGTATTCATCTTTAATCAGGCGCTGTTCAGATGTAAAGATCAAGAATTCTTCTTCTCGCGAGTGGACGGCTATTGCTGCATCAACCATGCGATCGCCTCCGCGCAACAAAAGCGCAGGAGTGCCAGTCAAGAAATTCTGAAGCTCGGTAACTTTTCGAGTAGCAATCTGATATCGAGATTGCGCCTCGCTGAGCGTGTAGCGACGCCCAACCCAGAGTTCGCCATAGTGAGTATCGCGGTAGAAAGCATCGGTATCACGCGTAGATCGTGGATGTATATACAGATATGTATCGTGGCCGCCCTCAGCCTTTGGCTCCATAACCAAAACTGCATCTTCTGTTGCATCGCTGCCCTGAACTCCGCTGTAGTAAGCAAAAGTTGAATCTGGGCGATAGACGTAATCTGTATCGTTGGCGCGTACCTTTGAATTACCGGCAGGAATAACAAGTCGTACGTCGGGAAATGCCGCAGAGAGAACTTGTCTGCGCATATAGGCATAGGTAACAACTTCGAGAGGCTCTAGTTCAGGGAGATCAGAAGGGATCCAACCCGTCTTCATAAATTCACCATAAGCTTCAGAAGGCGCTTGATCATGCACTCTCTTTGTTGTGGTGGTCTCGACCTCACCGTTCTCGTTATTCATATCTTTAGTCTACCGAGATCAATCTAAAACTGAAGTCCCTATACGAAGCCACTTTGCCCTCGTATACTTACCGAATGCGTAGCGCTGATTGGTTTGCAGGAAATACAAAAGATTCATATATTCACCGTGCTTGGATGCGCCGCGGTAATCCTGATTCAGCCTTCACTGGTACCCGCCCGCAGATCGCAATTCTTAATACCGCTTCCGATCTCACCCCATGCAACATGCACCTCGATGAAGTTGCGCAGAGTGTAAAGAACGGAATCTGGGAAGCCGGCGGAATTCCACACAACCTACCGATGCTCTCACTCGGTGAAACTAATTTGCGTCCAACTGCAATGCTCTGGCGCAACTTAGCTGCAATGGCAGCCGAAGAAATGATCCGCGGAAATCCAATTGACGGTGTAGTTCTACTCGGTGGTTGCGACAAAACAATTCCATCACTGCTCATGGGTGCAACATCTGTCAATCTGCCAGCGATTATTGTTCCTGGTGGCCCAATGCTTAACGGAACATTCAAGGGAAAGATGCTCGGTTGCGGAACAGATGTCTGGCGCTTTAGCGCTGATGTGCGATCTGGAAAGATGAGCCAAGAAGATTTCAATGCATCAGAGCGTTCCATGATTCGCAGTAAAGGTCATTGCAACACAATGGGTACAGCTTCAACAATGGGATGTATCGCAGAAGCACTCGGTATGACGCTGCCAGGTTTAGCTGGAACTCCAGCAGCGGATAGTCGCTTGCTCCAAGCAAGTCATGATTCAGGCCGCCGTATTGTTGAGATGGTGAAAGAAGATTTGAAGCCGCAAGACATCCTTACCTTTGGCGCATTCACCAACGCGATTGTCGCCCTTGGCGCAATCGGCGGATCCACAAACGCAGTTGTGCACTTACTTGCCATTGCAGGCCGCGCTGGCGTTGAACTCACACTCGATGATTTCGATCGCATTGGATCTCGCATCCCGCTACTTGTAAATCTTCTGCCAGCAGGTGAGCACCTCATGGAGGATATGTTCCGTGCAGGCGGTTTGCGCGCAGTTCTGGCACAGGTTGAAAAGCATCTTGATCGCAGCGCAATCAACGTCACGGGTAAGCCTTTAGTTGACAGCCTCAAAGGTGCTGAGATTTACGATTCAACGGTTATTGCAACATACGACAAGCCGATACAGCCTGAAGCAGGAATCGCTGTCTTGCGCGGAAACATCGCACCTGAAGGCGCTGTAATCAAACCCGCTGCAGCAAGTCCCCACTTACTTGTCCATACCGGAACTGCGGTCGTCTTTGAAAGTATTGAAGATTTCCATGCACGCATTGATGATCCAGATCTCGATGTTGATGAAAATAGCGTTCTGATTTTGCGCGGATGTGGACCTAAGGGATATCCAGGAATGCCAGAGGTTTCAAATATGGCGATTCCAAAGAAGTTACTTGAAAAAGGTATTGATGACCTCGTGCGAATCTGTGACGGGCGTATGAGTGGAACAGCATTTGGCACCGTTGTTTTACATGTTTCTCCTGAAGCTGCCGCAGGCGGCCCACTTGCACTTATTCGCAGCGGTGACTTGATCGAACTCAACGTTCCAGCGCGAACAATTAATCTAAAAATTAGTGATGCAGAGCTAGCCGCTCGCACTCCATCGGCTGCCACGATGGAAAGTTTGGCGAAACCAACCCGAGGTTGGGAGCGCATCTATGTCGACCACGTTCAACAAGCCCACCTTGGCGCCGATCTTGATTTCTTACGCGGGGCTAGCGGGTCTGCAACACCACGCGAATCACATTAACCGCCGATAGATATGAAAGCTTTTGTAATCACCAGCCCACAAGTTGGTTCAGTAATCGAAGTTCCAGAACCACAAGTAGGCGAGCATGACTTGTTGGTTGAGATTGAACGCGTAGGTATCTGCGGGACTGATGTCGAATTCTTCAACGGGGATATGGCTTATCTTGCTAGTGGCCATGCCAAATACCCACTACAACTCGGCCACGAATGGTGTGGTCGCGTCATCGAAATTGGCAGCAAAGTCGCACCCCACTGGCGTGGAAAATTCATTACCGGCGACACCATGCTTGGGTGCCAACAATGTGATCGATGCACAACTGGATACCAACACCTCTGCCACGATCGTGACGAAGTTGGAATTCGCAATGGATATCCCGGTGCTCTTGCGCAGAGACTCATAATTCCTGAGTTTGCGGCCCACGAATTACCTGATGACCTAGACCCAGCACTCGGTGCGATGGTTGAACCCACCGGAAATGCACTTCGGTCAGTGGATGCAACAAAACTTAAAGCCGGCGAACGTTTACTTATCTTCGGACCCGGAACAATTGGATTGCTCTGCGCACTCATTGCAAAAAGTAGAGGAATCGAAGTTCACTTGGTTGGCGTCGAAGAAAGATCACTAACCTTTGCACGACAATTTGGCTTTGCTGGTGTGCATCACATTGATGCAATTCCACAACTACCAATTCATGCAGTAATAGATGCGACCTTCAATAATGAAATTCCTGCGCTAGCACTCGAACTTCTAGAACCGGGTCGCACAGTTGTTTACATTGGTATCGCAGGTGTACCCAGCATGGTTGATAGTCGAACTCTAGTTTTGAAAGATCTCACCGCTGTTGGCATATTGAGTGCATCCCCAGGTATTGCAGGAGCTATCAAGTTGTTAAGCACTGGTGCAATCGACCCACGTCCGCTTATTGCAAGTGTTGTCTCGTTGGAAGAAAGCGCTCAAGTCCTTGCTGGGCAGCGTCCTGGTGCTATCGGAGATGGCCCAAAGATCCATATCAAGCCTTAGCGCGCTTACTTACGCCGATTAACAATTCCAAAAAGAGGCGGTAGACTTGGCCTCACACTTGGAGACGTCGCATAGCCCGGTCGAGTGCGCCTCACTGCTAACGAGGTAAGGGGTTAAACCCTTCAGGAGTTCAAATCTCCTCGTCTCCGCTCTTTGATTTTTGTAATTGTGAAAACATTGAAATTCTTATTGTTTTATAGGCTTTTGTAATTTTTTTTCAACTTCATTTGTAAAAAACTCTTTATTCAGAAAAATACTTTCGAAAAATTTCAAAACAAGGTGAGGGTGATCTTGGGGTGATCATTGCCCTAAATCACCCTTTAGGGTTTATCTAAAATCACCCCACTCTTAAAATTTATACCTCTCAATCTGCACTAATAGAAGAGGTATTTTCCGCATGCTAGCCAAGGTGACTCTGCCCTCTCGGGCACAGATTTCACGATGGCTTGCGTACTCACTAGTGGCCGGCCTTGTGGGCTCGCTACCTATCGCCCCCGCCTTTATTCCCAAAGCGGAAGCGTCTGCCTGTACTTCGACAAGTACAACAATTGGATTACAGACCCTTCTGACTTTTAGCCAAGTGCAAAGTTGTGATTGGACCGTTCCCAACGGTGTTACATCGGTACGTGTATTAGTTGTTGGTGGTGGAAGTAGCGGTGGAGCTGGTCAATCAGGTGTTTGGTGGCCACAAGGCGGCGGCGGTGGTGCTGTAGTTACTGATAACAATTTTTCAACTTCTCCAGGAACTAATCTTGCAATCACTGTTGGTGCAGGTGGAGAAGCGATTGGAGTTCAGAGCACACCGTCAGCCCCGATAAATAATGGCGGGTCATCAAGTTTTGGATCGCTATCGGCACCAGGTGCGACTGCGCCTGTAGGTGGCAGTGGAGGAACTAGCGGAAACGGAAATCTTGGCGGCACATCACCAGGTGGGTATGCATCAGGAGGAGGCGGTGGCGCTGGTGGCGCGGGTAGCGGAACTACCGGTGGTGTGGGCGTTAATTCAGATATCACCGGCACAACACTTATGTATGGTGCAGGCGGCGCTGGATCAAACACAACTACAGGAAGTGCATCATCAGGCGGCGGAAGCAACAGCAATCCACCAATTGCAAATAGAGGTGGTGGTGGGTCGCAGATAACAGCAGGTGCTGGCACATCAAGTGCTGGCGCAGCGGGAGTAGTCATTCTTCGCTATACAACACCGCTTAATTCGAATCCAGCTATTTCATTCAATGCAAATGGCGGAAGCGGATCCATTGCATCTATCTCTGAGACAACTGGTGGAACTATTGCTTTGCCGAGCGGTTCAGGGCTGAGCAAGAGAAATTCTGTCTTCACAACATGGAACGCTTTAGCAAATGGATCAGGTGCAAGTTATAACGCAGGAGATTCATTTACTGTTACGGGCAATGCAACACTCTTTGCTCAATGGAGTGGTCCAGTTCTGACAACGGAATTTGCATCCCCCCGCTGTGCTTCCGGCGTCGGCGTTGGTGGAGCTGCGAGTGCAACACTTTCGTTAACGCAAGGCGGTGATGGTTGCGTTGTCGTTGCCTATCTTTCAAGTGGCACTACTGCATTTAGAACTTTCAACTACACCGGAGAAACACAAACGTGGACAGTGCCAGCAGGTGTCACATCTGCAACGTTCTATCTAATCGGTGCAGGCGGTGGCGGTGTCACACAAGGCACCGGAACTGGAACTGGTGGCGGTGGAGGTTTTGCGCGAGGAACTGTCGGCGTTACACCGGGTGCAACCTTTGCAATTATTGTCGGTGAGGCAGGCGGAGGAGTTGTTCCAACAAACTCAGGAGGATGCTCTTACACACCGAGAACATTTGGTGGTGGTGGTAAAGGCGGCTCCTGTGTTCAGCTTCGTACAGGAATGATGGCATCAGGTGGCGGACGAAGTGCGGTGCGAGTTACAGGTGCTACTGACGATTTAATTACAGCAGCAGGTGGTGGTGGCGGTGGTTATCAAGGTGTTGGTGGTGCTGGTGGTGGACTTACTGGTCTTTCCGGAACGGTCAACACCACACCTGGTGGTTCACAAACAGCCGGCGGTGCTGGCGGATTTTCAATCAATGGTTTTCCTGGCTTAGCCGGAACCAAGTATCAAGGTGGCGATTCGCGTGATGAATCCGGCGGCGGTGGCGGTGGTTATTACGGCGGTGGTGGCGGTGGCGATAACGGCGCAGGCGGTGGTGGTTCCAGCTACATAGGACATGCATCTGTTACTTCGGGATCCACATCTGCCGGATCGACGACAACGCCAGGCACATCAACCGGACTCTTCAATCTCATTACCTATGACGGCAATGGAAATACCTCGGGAGTGCCTCCGCCATCTTCAGAATTTACCGTTACTGGAGGATCGCGCTCGCTAGCCCTTAATACTGGAGCACTTGCGCGCACAGGTTTTACGCTCTCTGGTTGGAATACTCAAGCTAATGGCCGTGGCACTTCATATGCTTTAGGTGGCGCGTTTTCAGCAACTGGAGATGTAACGCTCTACGCGCAGTGGTCGTACAACATTACCTACAACGCCAATGGCGCAACGTCAGGTACCGCTCCTGCAACACAGACAATTATTGGTGAGAGCACTACAACTCTTGCAATTAATCCAGGTGCACTTTCGATAACTCGAGGAGTATTACTTGGCTGGAATACCGAAGCGGATGGCTCTGGAACAGGGTATCCAGGGGGCACTACTAATTTTAGTTACAACGGAAATGTCACACTCTATGCAATGTGGGGCCCTGCAACGTGCACACCGACTGCGGGGTATTCAAATTGTGCAGTTTTTCCAATGAGTCAGCAAGATCTCTTCTTTAAACTTCCAAACAATGTTCCGGTTGGAACAATTTTGCAAGCCGAAATTTGGGGTGCTGGTGGTGGCCCCAATGAAGGTGGTCCAACCGGTGGCGGTGGCGGCGGCTATTCACGAGTTGCTATTGAAGTTCAATCCGTTGGGGAATCATTCACGATCGTCACTGGTCGCGGGGGAAGCCGTGGAGACACTGTCGGAACGTATGGCGGCGGCGGTGCTGCCTCAAGAAATTCATTTTGGGGTTCAAGCGGCGGTGGCATGTCAGGAATTTTCTCGGGCAGTGGCTTGGATAATCCATTAGTAATTTCTGGCGGCGGCGGTGGAGCATCTCCGGGACATGCCGTTGGAATTGCAGGAGGTGGTGGAGCTGCAGGTAATCCGGGAAATCAACGCGGAAATGTAAGTGATTATGCGATTGCAGGCGCTCCTGGCACCTTGATTGCAGGCGGCGCGGCCGCAACAAATACCAGCCAATGCAATGGTGTAAACGCAACCGCAGGAAGCAGATACCAAGGTGGACAAGGCGCGGGTGGAAATACAG
>CAEZTX010000009.1_pt1 | contig 15112 bp, 17 predicted proteins | sample 7264321 | NCBI WGS metagenome assembly CAEZTX01 (sample SAMEA6813814, study PRJEB35770) | uncultured Candidatus Planktophila sp. | biome: Freshwater; feature: Freshwater reservoir; material: water | place: Czech Republic | collected 2017-08-18 | depth 0.5m m
GGACTTTAACCGTCGGTCTCAGAATTACACTGAGTCCACCGTTAGCTGGATGCCAACGGGTCGCGGACTTTAACCGCCGGTTCGGAATTACACCGACCCCGATAACTTAAGGCTTATCTTAATCCAGATTGGCAGATCTGGCGAACGAGGCTATTTCTGAGTGACTTTGTAGACCTTGCCGCTGGAATCGTAGGTAATCCATTCGCCAACATTCTGACCGCTCTTGAAATTTCCAGAGCGCATGATCGTGCCATCTTTTCTAAACCACTCCCAATATCCATGAAGTTCTCCGGCTTTCATCGAACCTCGAGCCTTGAGAAAACCATTGGTGTAGAACTCGAATACTTTTCCTTTTGAATTAGGAAAAGATTCATTGATGATCTCGATTTTTCGAGCGATGATCTTCTTCAATAGCGCTTTCGGAAACTCTTTATCCTGAGCAAAGTGAATTGATCCTTTTGTGGTTTCAAATTTCGAGAGCGCAGCCTTGAGTTCAGAACCTAGATTTCCGCCATACGGAAAGACGCTGTTGTGTTTCTTAAATCCATCGATTCCAATGACACCAATACCTTCGATAATCCAGGTTGGAATTCCATACATAATCTCCTCGGTTGCCCCAGGAAGCAGTTTTGAAATCTCTTCGCGAACTTTAAGAAGTGCTCGAGATTGCTCATGCGGAAAGCTCTTTAATCGAGAAGTAATTTCTTTCTTACTCATGAATCTCCTACTTAAGTAACGCCTTCATGGTCTCTATCTCAGCGCTCTGACTTGTAACTATGTTTTCGTAAAGCGTCTTAACCTCAGATTTTGTTGAGTCTTTAATCATAGAGGCCATCTCGATTGCACCTTCGTGGTGGGCGATCATTGAAGTGAGGAACATCTGATCAAATGCTGCGTCCTTTAGCGAAGCAAGCTCTTTAAGTTCTGCTTCGGTGAGCATTCCGCCCATCTCCATATCGTGCATATGTGACTCACTCTTGCCGTCAAGCCACCCTTGCATCTGCTTAATTTCTGGGCCCTGCGCATCGCGAATCGCAGTTGCCAGTGCAATCACATCGGAATTCGTTGTGTTCTTTAATGCAAGCTCTGACATAGTCACGGCTTGTTCGTGATGTGGGATCATCATTTGAGCAAACATAGTTTCATCACTGCTCATTGCCGAACCGTGGTTTGAGTGATCCATCGGTGCACTTGAATTGCCAACAAGTAAGAAGACAATTCCCAACGCTAACGCTGCTATAACGCCAAGGAGGGTGCCGGTCTTCTTATCGATATTGATCTGCATGGCGCAAGAATACTTCAAGCAAGCGGAAGGAGCAGATCGAGATTCTTAACTTCTATCGCTTCACCACGCGCATTAGATTCGACAAATTTCCCATTTATCGTGGCAACGACTGATCCATCATCAGTTGTGTGAGCGTCTGAGACGAGTGAGACTCGATACCCACGCTCCAGCGCGTCAACAGTTGTTGCGTTAACACAATTTTCTGATTGTGCGCCCGTGATGTAAAGATGCGAGATGTCATGCTCTTTCAAAACGTCAGCAAGTTCTGTTTCTTGAAAGGAGCTTCCGTGGACCTTATCTATACGGCCATCGTGAGGTTCTGGCGTTAACTCAGGAATGATCTCCCAGTAATGAGAATCAATAGGCATCTCTTCTTCCGAATGCTGAACCCATATAACAGGAAGTTCATTTGCTCGGGCAGAATCTATAGCTCGGTTGATTTGTACGACGACAGCATCTTTTTCAAATGCATTTTGAACAACACCGTTCTGTACATCAATGACAAGTAGCGCGCTCTTCTCCGTCACTTGCAGCTGCACCGCTCATTCAGCGGAACGCCAGCAAGGGCTTGCTCAATATGTTCTCCGCAGCCTTCCCAGGTTGGTTTCAAACAACTTGAACATTGAACCTTTTTGCACATGGATTCCTCATTTCCTAGTTTTATAAGGATACCCGACTGTTTGCTGTCATACACTTGCTAAATGAGTCGCACAGCGGAGCAAGAGTTAGAAGCTCACCAATCACGGGTCGTTAAGACCCTGATTACCACTCAAGTTCTTAATGGAGTTGGCGTCGCCGGCACGGTTGCCGCTGGTTCTCTTCTAGTTGCATCAATCACAGATTCAGAAACACTTGCAGGTCTTGCTCAAACTTTCTCGGTACTCGGCGCTGCAGCAATGGCGCTACCGCTTGCTCGCTTAACTAACCGTGGTGGGCGAAGGCTAGCGCTCTCCGCAGGTTTAATAACAGGACTTATCGGTTCCATTCTTGCAATTACGGGTGGATCCACAGAAAACATCTACCTGATGCTGATGGGTTCTTTTCTGGTTGGAGCAGCATCTGCATCTGGCTATCAGGCGCGCTTTGCAGCAATCGATCTTGCGACCGAAGCCAATCGTGCAAAACAGTTATCACTAGTTGTATGGGGATCAACGATTGGCGCAGTTACTGGTCCTAACTTGATGGAACCTTCAGGACTTATTGCTGAGCGTTTTGGTTTGCCTTCCTTGGTTGGTCCCTACATTGTCAGCGCCGTGACCTTGAGTCTTGCAGTAATTGTTATATTCCTTTTTCTACGTCCAGACCCATATCTAACAGCACATAAGGATGCTCACGCTGCTGGCGCCGATATTAAGAAATCCTTTAAAGAAACCTTTGCGCACATCAAAAGTCACCCAGCGGCCCTCTTTGCCATTTATTCAATCGCAATCGGTCATTTAGTAATGGTGGCCGTAATGGTGATGACTCCAGTACATATGAAGCACGTTGATGTGACGCTACAAATAATTGGGTTAGTGATCAGTATCCACGTTCTCGGTATGTACGCCTTCTCCCCAATTGTCGGATCTTTGACCGACAGACTTGGTGCGGTTCGAGTTATTCAATTAGGCGTGCTCTTACTCTTGATCTCGACAGTAGTTTCAGGAACCGCGGCGGCAGATAACGCAATTCAACTTGGCATTGGCCTCTTCTTCTTGGGTCTGGGCTGGTCCTTTACTTTAATTGCTGGTTCCACTCTGCTTTCCGCTTCGGTAGACGATGAAATGCGCCCTTCATCGCAAGGTACAAGTGACCTCATCATGAATCTCATGGGCGCTGCTGGCGGAGCACTTGCTGGAGTAATTATTGGGTTTCTCAACTATGGCTGGCTTTGTTATTTTGCATCGCTGCCTGTAATTGTCTTGGGTGTCTGGTCCTATAGATTAAAGAGATCAGCTGTGTAACCCAATGTCAAAGTTTGAATTTACAGGCAATGTTTTCGAATGGCGTGGACCAGCACCGTATTACTTCATTGAGATTCCTGTGGAACAAAGTGTGAAGATAAAAGAAAGCGCTTCCCAACTCACCTATGGCTGGGGAGTGATTCCAGTCACTGGTGAAATAGGAGATACTGAATTTACAACTTCGCTCATTCCCAAAGACGGCATCTATCTTCTTCCCATAAAGAACGTGGTTCGATTAGGCGAAGGATTAAAAGTCGATCTAGAAGTTAACGTTAAACTAACGCTCGGAAAGGTTCAAAATTAAAATTCAAAGAACTTTATTGCTGCTCGCGTTAACGATGCCATTAGCCCACGTATCTACTTCGCCCGCCCTTGCACATACATCCCTTGACTTATCGACTCCCTCAAATAATCAATCAATTGAATTTATGCCAACAGAGCTTTCTACAACCTTTGACGAAGATCTCATCGAAATTGAAGGCGAGGTTGTAAATACCTTGGAACTTCAAAGTGCAGATGGCACGAACTACCTGCTTTCAACGGCCAAAATTGCCGGGCCGGTTGTTTCAGCGAAAGTTGGAGATGGGGATTATCCGGCAGGAAGTTATCTTCTAAAATTTAGAGTGGTTTCAGCCGATGGTCATCCAGTCAGCGGAGAGATCAGTTTCTCAACTCAATCCGCCACCACAATTGGAGCCATGCCTTCTGAACCTGTAACAACTTCCTACGTTCCAGAACCTGTTGATTCATCAACAAATACATTGTTATTTATACTCGGCGGGCTCATGCTGCTAGTCGGTATACTTTTTGGAATTAAAGGAAAACGAGGGACATGGCGCAAGTAATCCAAGTTGACGGTGAGTTGATTCTTCATCTCTCCTTTCGCGAAAAAATCTTCGCTCTTCATGGGAACCCGCGAGCAAAGGTTTCAGATTTAATCTCGACTACAGAATCAGATACCCCATGGACAAAAGAAGTCCTCCGTGGAGTTCGCGCACCTGGAACTGGTATCCCTTACGTTGTTCTCCTTGGCACCATGCGCTTTAAGGGCGGAAAAGATTTCACTGCGATCTATAAGCGTGGGCCAGTTCGAATCTATGAATTTGGAGCAGGTGAATATAAGCGCTGGATCGTCTCAAAATGAGCTTAGTTAAAGATCTTCATGCTTTGGCTAGGAAGAGTAGGTCTTCTGATCTTGGTCGGTTTTACAAGACAGGTCCTGGCGAATACGGAGAGGGTGATCGCTTTATCGGGGTGATCGTTCCAGATACACGCTTAATTGCTAAGAAATATATCGATCTACCCTTTGCTGAACTCGAGAAAGTTATTAACTCCCCTATCCATGAAGAACGTCTCTGCGGTCTGATCATCCTGACTCTTCGCTACAAGCGAGATAAAGATGAGCAATCCCGAAAGAAGATCTTCACCTTTTACATGAAGATGGTGCGAGCAGGGCATGTAAACAATTGGGATCTAGTCGATGTGAGTGCGCCAATCATCGGTGATTACCTAATTTCAGATCCTCGCCATATGGAGCTTCTAGAGAAGTTGTCGCGGAGCAAAAGCCTCTGGCAACGTCGCATCGCAATGATCTTCACCTTTGCCTTCTTGCGTAAGGGAATCACAGAGCCAACGGTTGTGATCGCGGAGAACCTTTTAGATGATGACCATGATTTGATTCATAAGGCTGTTGGATGGATGTTGCGCGAAATGGGAAAGCGCGATCCATACCTACTGCGATCATTCTTGAAAGAAAATGCTCCACAAATGCCTCGGACAGCCCTTCGATATTCAATCGAAAAACTGCCCGAGAGCGAACGAAAGAGATGGTTGGCGATTAAGCCTTCACATCAAAACGATCGGCGTTCATAACCTTTGTCCATGCAGTTATAAAGTCTGCAACAAACTTTTCGCGTGCATCATCTTGCGCATAAACCTCAGCATATGCACGCAGGATTGAGTTCGATCCAAAGACGAGATCTACGCGAGTTGCGGTAAATGCAACTTGACCTGTTGTGCGATTACGTAGGTTGTAAAGATTCTCTCCAGCTGGCTCCCAGATATATGCCATATCGGTGAGATTGACGAAGAAATCAGTTGTGAGTGCGCCTACTTTGTCGGTAAATACACCGTTCTTTGACCCTGCGTGGTTTGCGCCAATGACGCGCAATCCACCAAGGAGTGCAGTCATTTCATGGGCAGTAAGACCCATCAACTGTGCACGATCAAGCATGAGCTCTTCTGCAGTAACTGCATAATCTTTCTTCAGCCAGTTACGGAATGCATCATGTGTTGGCTCAAGAACGGCAAATGACTCAACATCTGTTTGTTCTTGAGTTGCATCCCCGCGACCTGGAGCAAATGGAACTGTTGCGTCGACGCCAGCTGCCTTTGCTGCACGCTCGATGCCAACATTTCCTGCCAAAACGATAACGTCAGCAAGACTTGCACCAGTTGCAGTTGCAATTGGTTGTAGGGCAGCGAGTACACGTGCAAGACGAGCTGGTTCGTTACCTTCCCAATCTTTCTGCGGTGCAAGGCGTATGCGTGCACCATTTGCACCACCGCGCATATCTGATCCGCGATATGTGCGAGCGCTATCCCATGCTGTTGCAACAAGATCTGCCACAGATAGGTCAAGTGCTTCAATCTTTGCCTTCACATCTGCAACGTTGTAGCTCGAATTTCCTACAGGAATTGGATCCTGCCAAATGAGATCTTCAGAAGGAACATCTGGTCCGATATAACGAACCTTTGGTCCCATGTCGCGGTGCGTTAACTTAAACCACGCGCGTGCAAATACATCATCGAAGTATGCAGGGTTGGCATAGAACTTCTCTGAGATTTCGCGATAGATCGGATCCATCTTCATCGCCATATCGGCATCTGTCATCATCGGGTTGTAACGAATTGATGGATCTTCAACATCAACAGGCTTATCTTCTTCAGCAATATTGATTGGCTCCCATTGATTTGCACCGGCAGGTGACTTTGTGAGCTTCCATTCGTACTTAAGGAGAAGATCAAAGTAACCGTTATCCCATTGTGTTGGATTTGTTGTCCATGCGCCTTCGATACCGCTAGTAACAGTGTCACGACCGACTGAACGAGTTGAGTGATTCATCCATCCCAAGCCACCTTCAACAATGTCAGCACCTTCTGGAGCAGGGCCAAGGTTTGAGGCCTTTCCATTTCCGTGTGCCTTGCCGACAGTGTGGCCACCTGCTGTAAGTGCCACAGTCTCTTCATCGTTCATCGCCATACGTGCAAAAGTTTCACGGATATGAAGCGCGGTGCGCTTAGGATCAGGTTGACCGTTAACACCTTCTGGGTTTACATAGATCAATCCCATATGTACTGCTGCAAGTGGATTCTCTAACGTCGATGCATCGTTGAGATCTTCATAGCGATTCTCACTTGGTGCAAGAAATTCATTTTCTGATCCCCAGTAGATATCCATTTCTGGATGCCAGATATCAGGGCGACCAAATGCAAAACCAAATGTCTTAAAGCCCATTGATTCGTAGGCAATGTTTCCTGCCAAGATCATGAGATCTGCCCAGCTGACTTTATTTCCATACTTCTTCTTAATTGGCCATAGAAGGCGTCGCGCTTTATCGAGGTTCGCGTTATCTGGCCAAGAGTTAAGAGGAGCAAAACGTTGGTTACCGGTTCCTGCACCGCCGCGACCATCTGCTGTGCGATATGAACCAGCTGAGTGCCATGCCATACGAATCATTAATCCGCCGTAATGACCCCAGTCGGCAGGCCACCATGACTGACTATCTGTCATAAGGTCATGAAGATCTTTCTTTAGCGCTACTACATCAAGTTTCTTTAATTCAGTTGCGTAATCAAAATCTGCGCCAAGTGGATTGGTCTTTGTATCGTGCTGATGCAAGATGTCGAGGTTAAGGGCGTTAGGCCACCAATGTGTATTGGTCTGCGCAACTGTTGTGAGTGCACCGTGTGCGACTGGGCATTTACCTGAATCTGTCATGATGAATCCTCCACGATTGAGCGGCCTGAATATCTTTTTAGTCTAACTACCCTTTGTTTTATTCGCTATTTGAAGAAAGCCCAGATCAATTACTCATGTAAAATCACCCCATGGCTGTCTCAGATGGTGATCGCGAGAAGTTCTTCCCGCTCATAGAGAAGAAGTACGGCGAAAAGATGGCGTATTGGTTTGCCGTGATGAAAAAGCTTGAAGGAAAGAAATACCCCGAACAGATTGCCTATCTTCGTGAGAACTACGGCTTTAGCCAGGCTCACGCCAATGCTCTCGTGATGTATTCGAGAGGTTCAACTTCTTCCAAGCGTCACGAAACGCCTGCTGCGTACTTCAAGACCATTGATGCTAAGCAGGCAAAAAAGGTGAAAGAAATTATCAAGGTGATCACTACTAAGTACCCTGAATTAGAACTTGTTATGGCATGGAATCAACCGATGCTCAAGCGAGGCACGGATTATGTCTTTGGTGCTTCTGTATCGACTAACCACATTTCGATCGCTCCATGGGGCGATGTCCTGAAAACCTTTGCTCCAAAGTTTGAAAAACTTGAGGGCGTGAAGGTAAACAAGAAGACGATCGCCGTTCCCAACGATTGGGAAGTTGATTCCAAATTACTTCTAGCGTTGATTGCTGCGCGCTTGAAAGAGTTGAAGTAATTACCCTCTAATCATTCGTTGGTAGAACTTGCCGGGTTTTCTGGTGCTTTCCTGTGGTTCGCCCATAGCAACAAAACCTAGTTTTTCATACGCAGCAATCGCTCCGTAGTTATCCTGAAAAACGCCGAGTCCTTGCTTCTGCCACCCGCGATTTGCTGCGTGCTGATCTAGATAATCAAACATGACTCGTAGTGCGCCCACGCCGCGGTATGCAGGATCTGTCCAGCACCCACCTATCCAACATGTTCCTCCAAAATCACCATCTAGAATTTCAATATTCATTATTGATACATCTACCTCTTCGGTGGAGGCAACAAGATGAGTCACTTTAGAGAATTCATCTCTCCACTGTGGCTCTGAGAACTTGCTCATGTTTTCGAACGTAGCGCCAAATGCCTCTGGATTCTTTCGCAATGAACGTAGTCGGATATCTCGAAGTCGCTCCCACGCATCAGGGACTAGCTCTTCACAAATCATAGAAATAGAGGATAACAACTGCTCGAGTGATTTGAGATTAGGAGGCTCTCCAGCAGTACCAGGCGACAACACTTCGCATGCCGGCAAAAGGTTCGCCCAACGCATTGAGAACCTTCGGTTTTATTGGCTCTGAATTACCGTGCAAGTTATCCCAACCACGCCGCACGGCAAGATCATCTACGGGCCAGACATCAAGGCGTCCTAAGTGAAATATTAGGAACATCTCGACTGTCCAACGACCAATTCCATAGAGTGGAAGTAACTCTTGGACAATCTCTTCATCAGATAAATGAGGGAACTTTCTGAAATTAATCTCGCCCGAGAGTGAAGCTTCGGTCAGTTCGCTAATCGTTCGAACTTTTGCACCAGTTAAGCCAACAGACTGCAATTTCTTAGCCGAGAGCGCTCCAACTTTTGCTGCAGTAATTGAGCCGCCACACTGGGTTTCCAAGCGAGATGTGATTGTGCGCGCTGCTGCTGTACTAACTTGCTGAGCAATCACTGAGCGGATCAGTGATTGATAGCTGGTGATTTTCGGTTTATCGATGCCAAATGTGCATGCCGGCAACTCTTTGATCGCAGGAGCAAAAGCTGGATCGATTGCAACAATCTTTCTGTTAATTGCCGCTAACTCACTCTTACGACTCATTTAGGAGATTGCCGCTAAGAAAGCCCCATCATCGCCGCCGTCTTCATCTTCACTGCCTTTAATGAAGCCATTCTTTATGAGGTATTCAGCTGACTCTCTCAAAGAGACTTCAACTGGAATGAAGTTGATACCCATCAAGCGTTTTGCCTTGGCATTACTAATTCTCATTGGTTTACCAAGTTGCGGCAAAATTGTTTTAATTGTGCCATCAAAAATTGAAAGGAATTTGATAATTGCCGTTGGTGCCTGAGCGGTCTTGACTTTACTCTTTGGATAAATCGACTTCAGATACTTGGCAATTTCGACGAATGACTTGGTCTCAGAGGACGAGAGAATTCGTTCTCCTTTAGTCTCATTATTCTTAATTGCGTCAACGTGCATTTTGGCAACATCTCTCACATCGACAATTGCAAATTTTAGATCGGGAAGCATCGGATCGCTGCCCTTAAGGATTCTCTCTACAAGCGAAATCGATGAGCCAAAGTTCTTATCAAGTGGCGCACCAAGTACGAGTACAGGGTTGATTGTTGTAAGTGCGATCTCCGGAGCATCACTCTTTACGTAATCCCAGGCCGCTTTCTCAGCCAAAGTCTTGGACTTTGTATAAGCACCACGTCCTACTGGGTGTGTCACATCTGTCCACATTGTTTCGTCATATTCAGTTTTTCCAACCTCTAATTCACGTCCATAGATGGCCGCCATTGAAGATGTCAGGATCACTCGCTTTACGCCAGAACTCTTTGCAGCTTTCAGCGCGCGAAGAGTTCCATCTACTGCTGGGCGAATTAGATCATTCTCATCTTTAGGTGAGGCAAGAGGAAAAGGTGAAGCGGTGTGCATCAGCACATCAATATCTTTTAGCGCAGCATCCCACCCAGAATCTTTCTCTAGATCTAGTTCAACGAAAGTTAGCCGTGAATCTAGCTTCGATGAATCCAGTAAATGAAGAAGCACTGCTTCTCGAACCTCTGCCGACTTCGCTAGCTTTCGAACCGAGGCGCGCACCTCATATCCCTGGTTGAGTAACTGCAGGGTGATGTGCTTACCAATATATCCACTTGCGCCTGTGATTAAGACTTTTGTCATAGGACGGATTATCGCACAGGACCCTTATGCACTATCCGTAAGCCATATTTTGAATTATGGTTCGGGGGTGAATAAGACCGTAGATGCAGATTTCCTAGCCCTTCCACTTACAGCAGTAAGTGATGCCGCAATAAGTACAGCCAAGGATGCCGGTGCATCGCATGTCGATGTGCGTATCGAGCGCACACGTAATGGTCTGCTCTCTTTGCGTGATGCACGTCCTGAGACACAGAGCGATGAAACCATTGCTGGTGTTGGTGTGCGCGTAATCGTCAACGGTGCGTGGGGCTTTGCATCCTCACCTGAGATCTCTGTCGATGTGGCAAAGAAGTTAGCTCTTACTGCAGTTGCTATGGCCAAGACATCAAAGCCTTTATCTACCGAGTTAGTTTCACTCGTTGCTGAGCCAGTCTATGCAAATCAGATGTGGGTTTCCGAATATGAAATCGATCCATTTGCAGTCTCTGATACTGAGAGAAAAGACCGTCTAGCTGATTTGAGTAATCGCTTGCTTAAGAGCTCCAGCGTTAACCACACCTCTGCTCACACTATGTTTGTAAAAGAACAGAAGCATTACGCGGACTCATACGGAACAAGCACTACTCAGCAGCGCGTTCGTGTGCAGACTCAGATTGAAGCAATCTCAATCGGCGAACATGGTTTTGAATCGATGCGCACCTTGGCTCAACCAGCAGGATTTGGTTGGGAGTGGATGGGAAACAAGCATTGGGATTGGGATGCAGAGATTGCCGAACTTCCATCATTGTTAGCCGAAAAGGTTGCAGCGCCATCTGTTGAACCTGGTCGCTATGACGTCTTGGTTCATCCATCGAATTTATGGCTCACAATTCATGAATCGATTGGCCACGCTACTGAATTGGACCGCGCGATTGGATATGAGGCCAACTACGCAGGAACTTCTTTTGCTACGCCAGATAAGTTGAACAAGTTGCAATACGGCTCGAAGTTGATGAATGTAACTGGAGACCGCAGCACTTCTCATGGCCTAAGCACAGTCGGCTTTGATGATGAAGGCGTCGCAGCCCAACAATGGGACATCATTAAGGATGGTCTTCTCGTTGGTTACCAACTAGATCGCCGTATCGCCGCCCGAGTAGATCGTGATCGCAGCAATGGTTGCGCCTTTGCCGACTCTCCGGCCCACGTACCAATTCAACGTATGCCAAACGTTTCCTTGCAACCAAATCCAACAGGGCCAACTTACGATGAGATGGTTGCATCAATGGAAGATGGAATCATCATCAAGGGTGATAAATCTTGGTCAATTGATATGCAGCGATATAACTTCCAATTTACCGGTCAACAATTCCATCGTGTTAAGAATGGAAAGATTGTTGGTCAATTGAAGGATGTTGCATACCAAGCAACAACTACTGATTTCTGGGGATCTATGAAGGTTGTAGGCGGACCTTCCACTTATGTTCTCGGCGGCGCATTTAACTGCGGTAAGGCACAACCTGGGCAGATTGCGGCGGTAAGTCATGGTTGCCCAGCGGCAATCTTCGACAAAGTAAATATTCTCAATACTGTTGCGGAGGCTGGAAAATGATTTCTGCTCAAGATCTGATTGAAAAGATCACTTCAGCTGCCACATGCGATGACTGCATTGTTGTGGTGCGCGATAAGACTCAAGCAAACCTTCGCTGGGCTGGAAGTACTCTCACCACTAACGGTGTGATTCAAGAGCGCAGCGTCACTGTAATTGCATTCGTTGCAGTTGCAGGCGGTATGGCATCTGGCGGAGTAACACGCACCGACGTTTCACTTGCTGATGTTCCTAAACTTCTAGAGGATGCAATCGCTTCAGCAAAAGCAGCCGGTCCGGCTGAGGATTACGCACCACTTGCTACAAATATTTCGATTGGTAACTGGGCAGCTGAGCATGTGCCATCTGGCCCTGAAGTATTTTCGACCTTCGCACCAGCACTTGGCGATATGTTTACGCGATCAGTTGCTGACAAGATAGAACTCTTTGGCTACTCCGAGCACACAAATGAGACAACCTGGGTTGGATCAAAGGGTGGGCTACGTTTACGTAAGGATTCACCTATCGGCCGCGTAGAAATGACTGGAAAGTCACATGATCGCTCACGTTCGACATGGGCTGGCGTTGAAACTCGTGACTTCAAAGATGTTTCTGTTTCGAACATTGATGAGCAGATTCGCCAACGCTTGACTTGGCAGGGCACCAAAGTTGATCTTCCAGCAGGGCGCTATGACACCATCTTGCCTTCTGGTTCTGTGGCAGATCTTTTCACCTACATGATGTGGGTTTCAACTGCCAGAGATGCGCACGAAGGTCAGTCAGTCTTTTCTAAAAAGGGTGGCGGGACTCGCATCGGTGAGAAACTTTCCAATGTCTCGCTTCAATTCTTTACCGATCCTGAATTCAAACAACTTCCAGCATCGAACTTCGTTGCTACCGATGTAAGTTCACCGTTCTCATCTGTCTTTGATAATGGTCAACCAATCAAGCGCGTCGATTGGCTCAAGGATGGTGTTCTGCAATCTCTGATTCAGACTCGTGCGTCTGCAAAGCTCACCAATTTAGATTTCACACCTCTTGGCGAAAACCTAGTGATGAGCGTTGATGGCGCAACTGGCTCGCTTGAAGACCTCGTGAAGAAGGTTGATAACGGATTACTACTGACAACCTTCTGGTACATCCGCATGGTTGATCCCAACTCATTGCTTCTTACCGGCCTTACTCGTGACGGTGTTTATCACGTTAAGGGTGGCGAGGTAGTTGGAGCGACGAATAACTTCCGCTGGAATGATTCACCGGTCTCTGCTCTTTCTCGTATCGCACACGCTGGTGCAACAGAGTGGACACAACCACGTGAATGGGCCGGCGATATGTCGAACATGGCGATCCCACCACTTGTGATTAAAGATTTCAATATGTCGACTGTGAGCCCAGGAAACTAATTTATTAGCTTGCTGACCAATTTCTCGAGAGGTCCTTGCTTGAATCTCTGTAACCAGAGTGCTGCGAGGTAGGAAAGTAAGAGCCAAATTCCAAATGCAAGAAGAAATACCTGCCAGGTTTGCAAGTTCTGGAATAAGCCAAAACCCCAAGGTCCAAAAATCAGCGAGGCGATTACTGATTGTGAGATATAGATCGTCAATGACATTTTCCCAGCTGGCTTCATCCACAGGACCAGATGTGGACGTTCCTCAACTAGTTTGCGAATGAGTCCTATATAGAACATTGAGAGCAGAGGTGCTGCTATAAACGAAGCAAAAAGTGCGATGAGGTAAATGCTTTCGGATGGCTCAGTCGATTGCTCATTTCGCAGAAGAACTGCTGCGGCAATGATTTGAATTGGTAATCCGAAAAATAGACCCTTCTTCATTAATCTGGAATTTGCAGCTTTATCTATAGGCGAGGATAGGAAGTTGGAGCGTGCTAGGCGCAATCCAAGCAAGAAGGCAGCAAATGCCAAACCACCTTGCAGGAAAATTCCGGATGAAATGCTGAGTAACCAGACTTCAATTCTTGCCGGTATCGACTCTAGGAATGTTCCATTCTGAAGAATCACATCGAGGCTCGAATCTGTGGGTACGCCAAGATCTTCCTTCAACAGGTACTCAACGATCACAGTTAATACACCAAACAATACGATAAATACAGTTGAGATTGAAAAGAGTACTCGAGTCCATATCACGATAGTTCTATCGGCTCTAAAGAAGAAAAGGGTGAGCAACAAGCCAAAAAGCCCATAGAGAAAGATGATGTCGCCGTGCCATAGAAAAGTGAAGTGAAGTGCTCCAAAAGCTATCAGTACAAAACAACGTTTAATCCATCGAGCTCTGTTGGATTTATCGCCTCTGATTACATAGTTTGAACTGTAGCCAAAGAGAAAAGAAAACAATAAGTAGAACTTCCCTGCAAAGAGAGCTGCAATCAGAAAGGTTGCTGAACCATTGGCAAATCCCTGAGTCCACACTCCGCGAGCCCCCTGGTCGCTGCTCAATCCCATGAATTGGATGTTTACAATCAGGATTCCGAGAAGCGCAAAGCCTCTTAATACATCTGGAGTAGTGTCACGTTGCATTGTCATTTAATCCTCTAAATCGTAATTTCAAAGGCAACCATTGCGATTGCGATAGCTACTGCCCACAGAGTTAAACTCGCAATAATCAGCATGGATGCTCGAAGCGGCTTTACGCCCGCCGTCACTGCAGCTGCTGCTGCAAATTGAGTACCGATCAATATTGGACCAAGAGCTGCCAATCCATAAACCCCATACTTATCGAAAGCCTTGAGAGCTTTTTCAAGTTTTGGAAGTTCGGCAGACTTTCCCTGCGCAACTCTCCTCTTGATCAATCTCTCTCTGATATTTGAAGCAAAGTAAGCAAAGAGAACGATTGTTATTGAATTTCCTATAACAGCGGCGAACAAGGTAGTTACTGGATCTAGGCCAACAAGTATTCCTGCGGGAACTACGGCAATCGCTTCCATCCAAGGAATGGCACCAGCGATGAATACCCCAAGTAACCCAAGGTTCTCGATATCTAGCATTTAGATATCTCGCTCGCGCCAAGCCAAGACCATCGAAGGCAATGAGGAACAAGCGAAAAGTATGGAAATGATCAGGTAACTTCCATCATTGCCTTCAGGCTCGAACAATTTCAAATCTGGGGCATAAATCATCAGAATCAAGAGTGCAAGGATTAAATACCCCAGCGCGTAATACGCATATCTAAATGATGTGTCACGAATTTTGATCTGACGTTCATCTAAAAGCTCATTAGGTGCATCGGCTATTCCTCGAACACTTATGCGCAGAAGTAGACATCCTAGAAGGACAGCGAAGATAACAAATATGGCGGAGACGCTGTAGATCACTACCGCGGTTCCATCAGAAAGATTCATATTGGTTTTTAAAGTTGGCCAGTAACTTCCCATCGCCACTAATACAAACCCTAGGGTCATAACAAATACAAGAATTCTTCGATTTCTTTGGGAGCGAAGCC
>CAEZTX010000012.1_pt1 | contig 12091 bp, 10 predicted proteins | sample 7264321 | NCBI WGS metagenome assembly CAEZTX01 (sample SAMEA6813814, study PRJEB35770) | uncultured Candidatus Planktophila sp. | biome: Freshwater; feature: Freshwater reservoir; material: water | place: Czech Republic | collected 2017-08-18 | depth 0.5m m
AGCTACCTTACTGTTCTGCCATTTCTCATAGGCGTTACGTAGATCCCACGCCCCTGTGGCGCGGATAGAAATACCGCGTTCTCCTGTACGCCTAGTAACTCCACGCACAAGAATCAGCGATGTTGAGTAGAGAAGGCCTGCGCTACTTGTCTGCACATCACTAAAGAAGGTGCAATCGCTGCAGCCATATCCATCATCGAGAGTCAGAAAGATCACGCGTCGACCAGAACGAATCGGCGGAGTCTGCAGCGCAACCTTTACTCCGGCAACTAAAACTTCGGCCCCTGAACGCTGCGCAAGAAGATCGCAAGAGCGCACCACACCCATTGCATTAAGAAATGGGGCATAGAACTCAAGCATGTGATGAGTGATATCCATACCTAACCGTTCTACTTCATGACGTACTCGCTCATTGGTAGTGATATCAGGTAGTCCGCTTGAGATCAGTGCAGGAGGTGTAAAACCAAATGTCATCTGCGCACCGCCGATACCTTTCTTGCCACTTCTTGCCGAGTGCGATTTCTCAATATCATTCAGGTGGAGAAGAAGATCACGATGATTAATTTCGCTGGTACCAATGGAGTGAAGTTCGTCAAAGCCACCAGTGAGAATCAGTGACTCGGTAACAGGGGTAGAGGCTCCGCTTCGTGCAATAAAATCTGCAATATCGATATAGGGGCGACCGCTAACAATTGACTTCACCTCTTGATCACTAATGCCAGAGATAGATGAAAGCGCGATACGAATTGCTTGCCCACCTTCGCGTTCTTCCACCCGATATGTTGAATCAGATTTATTAACATCGAGGGAAGCTAAAGTGATTCCCATCTGTCGCGCCTCATCAAGGATTAGCCGTTTGGGGTACATCCCTGGATCATGTGTAAGAACCCCGGCGATAAATTCTGCCGGGTAGTGAGTCTTCAGCCAGGCAGATTGATAGGTAGGCAGAGCGAAAGCTGCTGCATGTGCCTTACAGAATCCAAAGGATGCAAAGGCGCGCAAGATCTCCCAGACCTTAGTGATGACAACAAGTGCGTATCCCTTCTGGGTTGCAGCAGGAAAGAACCAATCGCAGACTTCTTGCTGGCCCGCCTTATCCCCCAGTGATCGCCGCTTCTCATCAGCTGCTGCCAACGAAATGCCGGTCATCGTTGCGATAATCGAAATCACCTGTTCGTGAAAGACAACAACGCCTTCAGTCTCTTGCAGAATCGGTGCCAGATCAGGATGGATGACATCGGCTGCGGTAAAGCCATGACGTGAGTTGAGAAAGGGAGCGATCATGTCGCTCTTTACCGGTCCTGGGCGAAAGAGTGAGATATCGATAATCAGATCGTTAAATGAACGAGGATTTAATTTACCTACCAATTCACGTTGTCCCGGACTTTCAATCTGAAAGATTCCTAAGGTTCGCGTGGATTGAATCAACTGATAGGTCTGATCATCATCGAGTGAGATGGCATCGATATCAATCTTCTTCTCTTGCGTCTTCTCAATTTCGGCTAGCGTGTAAGCAATCGTTGATTGCATCCGTACGCCCAAGATATCGAGTTTAAGCAGACCAATATCTTCAACATCATCTTTATCAAATTCGACCATAGGAAATCCACTGGCATTGATATGTAGTGGGATGCGATCTAAGAGCCCACCATCGGAGAGAACAATTGCGCAGGGGTGCATTGCAAGGTGACGCGGCAGACCATCGAGCTCTTGCGCAAGAGCTACCGTCATCGCCATTAGCGGTGCCGATGTATTTAAAGTTTTCAGTTCAGGTAGCGATTGCAGTACCGCTTGGATATTGCGAGCACGTACATGTGGCATCGCTTTAGCAAGAAGATCAATCTCAGCAGCCGGCAGACCCAGTGCAGCACCGGTATCGCGAATGGCATGGCGGGCACGATACGTATCAAACATGGCAACTGTTGCAGCGCGCGAGATAGCACCTGGCTCTTGCAGCGATTGGGACCCATAGCGATCAAAGACCATCTGATAAATCTCAAGGCGGCGATCTGATTCGACATCAATATCAATATCGGGAAGGGCTGCGCGTAACGGTGAACAGAAGCGCTCCATGAGAAGTCCATGGCGCATCGGATCTACCCCTGAAATACCGAGTAAGTGGCAGATCAATGAACCGGCACCGCTACCTCGTGCTGCAACACGTATTCCGTTGTCGCGTGCCATCTGTGCAATATCTGCAACGGTGAGAAAGTAAGACTCGTAACCAAGGGATGCAACTGTTGCTAACTCATCATCTAAGCGAATACGGGCAGCCTTCACATCTGCATTTGCGTTGTAGCGCCAATGAATTCCAGCCTCTACTCGCGAACGTAAAAGTGTGCGCATAGAACTCTGCGATGTGGCCCCAACAATATGTGGCTCAGGCAGATGAATTCCGCCAAGACCAATATCGCGCGCCGGAGAAAGTAGAGCACGCTCTGCCCATTCGCGCGTAGTTTTTAAAAGTGCTCGCGGGGTTGCCTCACCTGCTGCACGTGCAATCTCTGTTGCAACAAGTGTCATCTCTTGGCTGCTCTTTAAATACGCTTCAGCGTTGCGACGTTCGATGTGTCGGTAATCCAGCGGAACAAGTTGGCGAGCGCAATCTAAAAGATCTGCAATCGGACCATCGCTGCGACTGCGCATCCGTACTGCATTGGTAATCACCGCATCGATATCGTGATCGCGTGCAAAGACTAAGGACCTAGCAGCGTGGGCTGTCGATCCCGGTCCATTGCCCGCAACTAGATGAGAGACGCATTCGATGGCGTGATCTGCAAAGAATTCACGAGTAGCGTTAAAAAGATCAAGGGCCCGCTCTGGATGGTGAGCCGCTAATTCATAACTCAGTGGTGATTGCGGGCCGTGGAGAAGATGAAGGTGAGTGCTATGTGCACTGAACTTTTCGAGTAGCTCTAAGGTGATTCGTGTATTGCCGCCATCTTTATTGATATGCAGCCCTGTCAGAAAACGTACAAGGTGAGCCCATCCTCCATCACCATGTGCCAAGACAGTTACACGTTGTTCAGGAGTTTTCTTATCGCTGCCTGTGATCTCTATCGGCAGATTGATTCCGATAATCGGTGCAACGCCATTGGCAACACATGCCTTAGCAAAACGAATAGCCCCTGAAAGAGTTGCACGATCTGTGAGAGCAAGTGCCGGCATTGCATATTCACGCGCTTGCTCGACAAGGTCGCCTGGCTGCGTTGTTCCATATTTCATAGAGAAAGCGCTAGCAACGCGAAGATGGATAAAACTCATGAGCTATCTAGACCGACCTAATAAGCCACTGCCCTGTAGCTTCATCGCGTTCGATTTCAAATGTTGTCACTGCGCCAATTGGTGCAGCCTCTACAGTCCATAAAGCACGCGCTCCATCATCAGGGCGATAGATGCCATCACTTACTCGGTTCCACCATCCACCTGCTTCACACCAGCGCGAGAGAACGGTGTGGATACGAAAGCGACGACCTTTAAAGGTGAACTCGATCGGTGTCGCTAACGCACCTACGCCATCTGCAAGGACTTCATGAGATGGACGTATCTCCGGGACTGACATCTTTAACGCCTTCTTTCTTGCCGTGTGGACAATTCGAACAGATGTTCGAAAACTAGCCCAGACCCCTGACAAGAGCAAGCCCGTAGTGCGACACACCCACGCTCGCAGAGGGTGGAAATAGTTGAAATTTCAACTACATGCCCTACCCTAGGAAAGTAAGAGAGTCCGCAGATGGACTCGCCACCAATTAGTCAAAATCAAGGAGAAATATGAACGTCGTCCTATTTATCGGCCAGGTGCTCTTCGCAGCCCTATTCATCACATCAGGCATTGGTCACTTCGCAAAGCTTGAAGCAATGACCGGCTATGCACAGTACAAGAAGCTCCCAGCAGCAAAGCTCGGAGTTATGGCAAGTGGACTCTTCTTCCTTGTTGGCGGAATCTTGATCGTCATCGGCACATACGTCGATCTCGGTGCACTTCTGATCGCAATCACACTCGTACTTGCAGCAGTGATCTTCCATAACTTCTGGAAAGAAACTGATGCAAATACAAAGATGCAGGAGCAGATCGCATTCAATAAGGACATCTCACTTGCAGGTGCAGCACTCATCCTCGTTGCACTTGTCGCATCAGGAGCAGTCACAGCAGATGATCTTCTATTCAATATCGGAAGCATCTCGTTCTTTAACTAAATTGAACGTTCACAAGAAAGCCCCTAGGAAACTAGGGGCTTTCTTCTTTTCCCCATTCATATCTGAGAGTATTCAGCCATGGAGATCTTTGGTGCACTGATAGCAGGAACTTTTATCGGCAGCGTCCTTGGATTTGTGGGTGCCGGCGGTGCGATGTTGGCAGTGCCAATCTTGATCTACGGATTTGGTTTTGAACCCTCAGTTGCATCTACCGCTGCTCTTGCCGTCGTAGGTGCTGCAGCACTTTCGGGGGCTAGCGCAAAGATTAAAACAAAGCAGATCTATTACAGAGATGCTGTAGTCATCTGGGCGATCGGATTAACGACAAATATTGGCTTCTCTTCCATCGTCCACACACTCTCAGAAGATTTCATCGCAATCGGCTTTTCACTCGTCATCATCTTCGCAGGGCTGAGCATGCTTGGCTCTCCGCTCACAACAATCCATAAGCGCATGAGTTGGCCTGTACTCATCGGCATCTCTCTACTTATCGGATCAATCACCGGCCTCTTTGGAATCGGTGGCGGCTTCCTTGTTATCCCTGTACTTGTGTTGGGATTTGGCACCTCGCATGTGATTGCTGCAGGGACTGCGCTCTTAGTTATTGCCATGAACTCAGCTACCGCGCTGCTTGGTCACAACGCTTTATGGAGTGAAGTCTCTTGGGATATTCCACTGATTATGGGTGCAAGTGCAGTCGTTGTTGCCCAGATTGGTTCGCGCATCAAACTGCCAATCTCGGATGTACTTCTGCGAAAGATCTTTGCCTACCTACTTTTTTCCGTCGCGATATTTAGCTTGGTGGAGCGACTCTTTATCGCCTAATGACGGTCCTTGGCAGTATGAATTGTTCGCGACAGGTAACCCGACAGAAAGAGCATTGAGATTGGGAAGAAGAGTGCCACAGGAAGACTAGTAATTTCAGAGATCAAACCAGTCAGTGTTGGACCAAAGAAGTAACCTGCAATGCCAATAACACCCACACGAGCCATCGCAACAGCAGGTGCAACTCCTGGCGTGGCTCCTGCAGCCAAGATAAATGCAGGAAACATTGGACCAATACCAAATCCAACGGCAATAAATCCCAGGTTAATGATGATCAACGCAAGCAATGGACGTGTATCCGATAGTGGAACTGCAATCAAAATTGCTGCACCCCACAAAGCTCCACCAATGTATCCGCCGAGCTTTACAGTCAGTGCTGGACCAAAGTGATCTAACATTTTATCGCCGAGCAATCTGCTCACAATCATGGCCAATGCAAAGCTGGCAAACCCAGATGCATTAATTCCCTTGTCGTATCCCATGTCATCGCGAAGCAAGATTCCGGCCCAATCACTTGCAGCACCCTCTCCAATGAGAGAGCCAAGCAAACCAATACCTAGCCCCCACAGCGGAAGAACGCTCTTTCCGAAGAGAGGAATCTTTGCACTCGTCTCTTCTTCGCCACCATCATGATCATCAAGATCACCTGGAAGTAAGAAGAACGCTGCAGGAATAAATGCAATGCCTGCAAAGATCGCAATTGCCACAAGGTTCACTTCGTAAGAAACAAAGCGCGCAATTGATCCACCAATAACCGTGGTGAGAAATGCACCCACGCTCCACATCGCGTGAAGTCGCGACATGCAGCGCTTTTCGATGATCTTCTCAACGATAAATCCTTGTGAGTTAAGGCAGATATCCATAAGCGAATATCCAAAGCCCATCACAAAGAGTGAGAGCACAAGCATCGGGGCAGAATTGGCAAGACCCATTCCTGCAAGGCCCAACGGCATAATTGAAATTGCAACTTGAGTAATTCTGCGAGAACCAAAGGTGTGAATGGCTCTTCCACCAATTTGTGCACCGCTCACAGAACCGAATGTGCTAGCAAGCAAGATAAATCCAAATTGACCATTGGTGAGCCCGATAGCATCTTTAATCTCAGGGATTCGTGGGACCCAGCCCATCGAGACCATGCCCATAAGAAGGAACATCGCTAGAAGAGACTTGCGGGCTTGCTCTGCAATCGCGACAGGGGCCGTTGCACGAAATCTCTGTGGGCTCATAGCGGCTAACGCTAAACCATCTGCAACGTCAATGCGCATGCATCTGGCTATGTCGTACTCTTTATCTATGGAGCACATTCTCGAGCGCGCATCGGTAAAGCGTGCGCAAGAAGCGATGGATCGCCTCAATGTCACTGGTCGCATTCATGCTTTAAGTGAAAGTGCTCGTACTGCGCAAGAAGCCGCTGATTCACTCGGGGTTGAAGTGGGCCAAATTGCTTCTTCATTAATCTTTAAACTCCCATCAGGAGGAGCTCTCCTCATCATTACAAGTGGCCGCCACCGTGTAGATACTGATCTGGTTGCCAAGAATTTGGCAATCGAAAAACTTGCGCGCGTTGATGCAGACTTTGTAAAAGAAATTTCCGGTTATTCAATCGGTGGAGTGAGCCCATTGGGGTGGATTTCAGAACCTGAAGTTACTCTCATCGATGAAGCTCTCAACGATTATGAAGTTGTGTGGGCAGCCGCCGGACACCCTCATGCTGTCTACCCAACGTCCTACGATGAATTGCTCAAGTGCACAGGTGCTACGTCAATGGTTGTTGGAGATTAATTGTGCCTCAAGTAGTCGTCGCATATTTCTGGACTATTAAGAAATCCGATCTTCCCTTCGCATTCTTCTCTATGGCGCGAGATCGCGGTCGCTTACGAAGATCTCAGGGAGTCTACTTTGCCAAGATGTTAGGTACTGGCACTGGCGAGAATTTCACACCAAGTGATGCCGATCTAACACGTTGGGGTGCTCTTGTTGTTATCGATGAAGGCACTTTGGAGTCAATAGATTCACTACCTGTGGTTCATTCTTGGAATAAGCGGGCACTTCATGAAGTGCGACTGGTCCTTGATCCGATTTCGGCACACGGTCTGTGGTCAGGTTCAAATCCATTTGATTGGAGTGTTACAGCAGGACCCGATTCTCAAATTGTTGCAATTACGCGTGCGCGCATTAAGTGGAGTCAGAACTTTAGGTTTTGGAAGGCAGTGCCTCCAGTTTCAGCAGACCTGCACCAATCCCCTGGGTTGATTGCAGCTATCGGTATAGGTGAAGCGCCAATTGGACTACAGGGAACTCTCTCGCTCTGGGAGAACGGAAAAGTCCTACGTGATTTTGCATATAAAGGTCAGGCACATCAGAGGGCAATAGAGGCGACAGCGCAGTACAACTGGTATGCCGAGGAGTTATTCTCGCGCTTTGCAGTACGTAATGTGCGTGGAAAACTCTAGTAAGGCAGACTTAGCCCATGTCGATTCGAGATTTCACACCACGAGCGAATCGTCGTCGTGGGCAGTCTCAACGCTCAAAAATCTTTCTTGCTGTAGTACTCGCTGTAGCAATCTTGCTGCAGATTCCATATCCACTCTTGGATGGAAGAGCGCTCGAGATATTTACACTCCTCACTGTGTACTTCGGTGCGGCCGCAATGTTGCTACATGCTCGATTAAGTTTTGGAAATAAATTTGCCCTTACTTATCTTGGAATAACTGCCACATTTGCGTGGGTGATTGAAACCATCGGAGTTAACACCGGGTGGCCTTTCGGCGTTTATGAGTACAGTGAAACTCTTGGCCTCTTTATCTTTGATGTCCCGTTAGTTGTCCTCTTTGCTTGGACGATGATGGCCTACCCAGCGCTCATTGCTGCTAGACGAATTGCGCGCGGTTGGGTCTTTCTCTATGGCGGTGCAATTTTGATGGGTTGGGATCTCTTCTTGGATCCCCAGATGGTTGCAGCAGGACGTTGGACTTGGGAAGTTACTGGCGCATCATTTCCTTACGCACCAGAGATTCCATTGTCGAACCCATTTGGATGGTTACTCTCTGGGCTTACGTTGATGGCAATCTTGAACTTTATTCTTCCAACAGAGCGTCGCAAGGATGCTCCGGGCACGATGGTTGCCGACATCTTTCTAGCGTGGAGTCTTGTTGGCGGATTTATTGCGCAATTCTTCTTCTTCGGTCGACAGGGGCTCGCCTTAGTCGCGTTCTTAATTTACGGCTTAATCCTTGCTCCGTACTTCTTTACGCAGTGGCTTAACCGTAGCTAACTGATATGTCCGCGATTCTTAGTTTGTCGGTTGTAATCAACGCATTTCTTTTAAGTATGGCAATCTTTAATGCCATCACAATCATTCGACCCCACTCGCAGAGTTCGCATGATTTGAGTTTTTCTCTCCTTGTTCCATGTCGCAATGAAGCAGAGAACGCAACAGATCTTGTTGCCTCACTACGCGCACTTGATCATCCCAACTATGAAGTGATCTTTATTGATGACAACTCAACTGATGGCACTGGAGATTTGTTGCGTCAGGCAATTGCTACCCGTTCTTACATGAAGGTGATCAACGCGGAACAACTTCCAGATGGTTGGAAGGGCAAACCTTGGGCGTTATCGCAAGGACTTACCCATGCAACTCACGATTACATCGTCACCATCGATGCTGATGTGCGACTAGAGCCACATGCACTCTCGGCTATGGATGCTGTTTTGCAAAGAACAGGTTCGGATTTTCTCTCTCCCTATCCACGCCAAGAAGCGATAACTCTCTCCGAGAGACTGATTCAGCCACTCTTGCAGTGGACATGGATGACCACGGTTCCGCTTCGCCTGGCAATGCAGAGTTCGCGCACATCATTAGCTGTTGCTAATGGACAGTTTCTCTTGGTGAAGAAGAGTGCTCTCATCTCATGTGGTGGGTTTGTGACAATCAAGTCGAGCGTTCTCGATGATATTGATCTGGCACGCGCGTTAATCCACGGTGGATTTCACGGTGGAGTCTGTGATGGTTCAACAATCGCCTCAACTCGCATGTATTCATCGTTTAGAGAAATTCGTGCTGGGTATGGAAAATCAATGTCCACAGGATTTGGTGGAATCTTTGGTTCTCTCGCACTTGTTTTTGTAATGGCAGTTTCTGGAATTCTGCCCTTTATCGGTTCGATTGCAGGCTCCCCCATCGCAACAGCATCTCTGCTTATGGTTATAGCCTCACGAATAGTCTCGGCTATTTCATCGCGATCACTTCTTATTGATGCTCTCTTGCATCCCATCTCTGCGTTTCTCTTTATCTACTTGTTGATCTATTCAAATCTCTTCCACTCAAGGATTACGTGGAAAGGCCGGCCAGTATGAGTAATGACAAGAAAGATGTAGTTGTTATTGGCGCAGGAATGGGCGGAATGGCAACGGCTGCGCGTCTTGCAAAAAAGGGATACCGCGTTCAAGTATTTGAAGCCAGCAATCGCCACGGTGGAAAATGTCGAACAGAGTGGATTAATGGGTACGCATTCGATACAGGTCCATCACTTCTCACGCTGCCTGCTGTCTATCGCGATCTCTTTCAACGTACGGGCGATGTCCTAGGCAGAGTTGTTGAACTCAAGCCGGTAGATCCTTCATTTGATTATCGCTTCCATGATGGAACTTCTGTGAAGTTTGCCAACCTTTCTCGAAAGAAAACCTTAGAAGCAATAACAGATTCATACGGCGCTGCTGCATCACTTGAATGGGATCAGATCATGCGCCGAGCCGAGGCAATGTGGGATGTTTCGCGCGAGCCCTTTATTGAATCAGAGTTGAAATCCATCGCCTCACTCCTAAAGCGTAGATCGCTGATGAGAGATCTCTTTGTAATCGCACCTTGGAAATCAATCCGTGGGCTAGCAATTAAGAGTCCACACCTTCGCAAAATTCTTGACCGCTATGCCACATATAGCGGATCTGATCCACGCGTTGCCCCTGCGGTCTTATCGTCGATCGCCTTCGTTGAAGAGGCATTTGGTGCCTGGCATGTCACCGGCGGAATTGGAAAGTTAGGAGATGCTCTTTATCAACGCTGCTTAGATCGCGGAGTTACTTTTGAGTTTAATACTCGAGTTTGCGAAATCACTCACGATAAGGCAGTCGTGACAGGAGTAGCACTGACAGATGGCCGCACAATCCCTGCGGCAATAGTTGTCGCTAATGCCGATGCGGGAATGATTTATTCAAGCCTGATCAAGAACCCACCGGCATCTGTCCGTAAGGCATCTCGCGCAATAGCAAAGATGGAGCCCTCACTTGCTGGTTTCTCGCTATTGCTTGGACTTCGTCCATCAGATGCACCAAAGCTTGAACACCACACAGTTTTATTTCCAGATAATTACGATGAAGAGTTTGAATCTATCTTTACCAAGAATGTTCCGGTTGAAGATCCAACGATCTATATCTGTGCTCCACACGATGAGACCATGGTTGAAAAAGAAGGCCATGAGGCTTGGTTTGTACTTGTAAACGCCCCACGTCACGGAGCCGATAGTTTTGACTGGAGCGATCGAAATTTTGCTGAACAATATGCGCAGCAGATTATTGATCGCATCGAAGCCCGCGGTATTCAGCTTCGCAGCCGCCTTGAACTTCTAGAGATTCGCACCCCCGCAGATTTAGAGGCGAGCGTCTTCGCACCTGGTGGTTCGATCTACGGTACTTCTAGCAATGGTTCACAGAGTGCATTTAATCGCGCAAAGAACCGCAGTCCACTCAAAGGTTTGTACTGTGTTGGAGGGAGTGCTCATCCCGGCGGAGGTCTACCTCTTGTGGGGCTAAGTGCTGAAATTGTTGCGCAGGCAATACTTACGCAAGATGGCGGCGAGCAGCTTTCATCACTTGATAGACACTAAAAGTTGCCATTGCTGTAAAGATATAGATCGCAACTGGCGCAAAAGAAAAGCTCAGTAGTTCCAGGACCATAAAGATTGCAATTGCACTGGCGCGTACTGGTCGTTCTGCAATAGTGACAACTCCAATTTCATGAAATCCAAGAGATGCCATTCGGGCTCGGGCATATTCCTGGGTGAGTGCAAGGGCGAATAGCGCTAAACAAATCTCTGGTGCAACTCCCCATTGATACAGGGCAAAGAACCAGAGTCCTTCTGTGATGCGATCAGCGATGGCATCAAGGGTTGCACCAAATCGGCTTACCTTGCCTGAAACAATCGCAACGCTTCCATCAACGCCATCGCAAATTAGTGAAAGCACTAGGAAGAGCAGTCCGATTGCCGAGTATGGATAGAAGAGCAGCGCAACACCGCTGAGTACACCCAGAAGAGTAAGAATGTTGGGAGTTATGCGAAGCGCACTTAAACCTCGAGCGATGACGTAGGAGATGCTCAGCCATCCCTTAACGATTCCCTTAACTTCGGCATCGAGATGAAGTGTGCTCCACGATGCAAAGAACTCTTCGCGTTTCATCACTTAGCGCCGATCTTGCAAAGATTCAAAGATCTCACTTGTGGCAGTTGAGCTATTCATTGTGTAGAAGTGAATTCCTGGTACTCCCGCATCAATCAAGTCATTGCAGAGATTAAGTGCGATCTCTACTCCAAGTTTGCGCACATCTTCTGGATTATCTTCAACGGCGGCAAATCGTGATGCGATCGAATCAGGAATTGGCGTTCCACCAAGCTCTGCCATCTTGGTCAACAACTTCACATTTGTAACAGGAAGTACACCCGCAATAATCGGCATTGTTGATCCACGTTTTGCTAGAGCGTCAACCAATCGCTTCCACTTATCTACTTCGAAGAAAAATTGTGTTGTTGCAAAAGATGCACCGAGTGATTCCTTACGTAAGAGGACGTCGATATCTTTATCAAAATTACCCTCAGAGTTGGGGTGACCATCAGGAAAGGCGGCAACGCCGATCGTAAAATCACCTTGTTCGCGCGCTAAAGTGATCAGTTCGTCAGCGTGAGTCAGTCCACCATCAACTGGTGTCCATGGTGCACGTGGTCCACCAACAGGGTCACCACGCAAAGCCAAGATACTTTTGATTCCAGATTCGGTATATCGATGCAAAATCTCG
>CAEZTX010000015.1_pt1 | contig 11001 bp, 8 predicted proteins | sample 7264321 | NCBI WGS metagenome assembly CAEZTX01 (sample SAMEA6813814, study PRJEB35770) | uncultured Candidatus Planktophila sp. | biome: Freshwater; feature: Freshwater reservoir; material: water | place: Czech Republic | collected 2017-08-18 | depth 0.5m m
ATTAAGTATTTCCGCGACGAGTACATCGCACACTTGACCAATGGCGGATGCCCATTTGATCCAGTGCAATCAACACTCTTTGTGGGGGCGAGTAAGTAATGACAACACAAGAGAACGCAGTTGCAGTTGAGATGATCACCGTTGTCATCGATGGCTTTGAAGTAACTGTTCCAAAGGGAACACTTGTAATTCGCGCCGCTGAAAAACTCGGAATTCAGATTCCACGTTTCTGCGACCACCCACTTCTTGATCCAGTCGGTGCTTGTCGTCAATGTCTTGTTGATATTGAGATTAACGGTCGCGCATTTCCTAAGCCACAGGCTTCCTGCACGATCCCAGTAGAGCCAAATATGATTGTAAAGACTCAACTCACATCACCTGTTGCTGATAAGGCACAAAAAGGTGTGATGGAACTTCTTCTTGGAAATCACCCACTTGATTGCCCAGTCTGCGACAAGGGTGGCGAATGCCCTCTGCAAAACCAGGCGATGACAAATGGAAATCCAACTGCTCGACTTGGCGGAGTAAAGCGAGTATTTGAAAAGCCAATCAATATCTCTTCTCAAGTATTACTCGATCGCGAACGCTGCGTTCTATGTGCACGTTGTACACGCTTTTCAGAGCAGATTGCATCAGATCCATTTATTACTCTTAATGAACGTGGCGCCTTACAACAAGTAGGTATCTACGAGAACGATCCATTTAAGTCTTACTTCTCGGGCAATACGATTCAAATCTGTCCAGTGGGCGCACTTACTGGTGCTTCGTATCGATTCCGTGCTCGTCCTTTCGATTTAGTTTCAACTCCATCTGCCTGCGAGCACTGCGCATCAGGTTGCGATATGCGTACCGATGTTCGTCGTGGCAAGACACTTCGTCGCCTTGCAGGAGATGACAAGGACGTAAATGAAGAGTGGAACTGCGATAAGGGTCGCTGGGCATTTAAATATGTCACCTCACAAAATCGAATTACATCACCGATGGTTCGTAACGCTGACGGAGTTCTAGAAGTAACTTCTTGGCCGGAGGCACTGGCAGCAGCTGCCGCAGGTCTTTCAGGAAAGCGCGCCGGAGTTCTTGTCGGTGGCCGCCCAACTCTGGAAGATGCCTACGGTTATGCAAAGTTTGCTCGCATAACACTTAAGACAAATGACATTGATTTCCGTGCCCGCGTAACTTCTGATGAAGAAGCAAACTATCTGGCATCACATGTTGTCGGTTCATCTGTGCACTACCGCGATATTGATTCTGCAGATCATGTTCTGCTCGTTGCCTTTGAGCCAGAAGAAGAATCTCCAATTGTGTTCTTACGCCTCAATAAGATCTTTAAGAAGCGTGGACTCCCTGTAACTTCGGTTGCATCTAAGGCATCAATTGCCATGGATAAACTGAAAGCGAACTTTATTAAGGTAGCTCCAGGTGCTGAAGGCGTTGCACTATCTTCAATCGCACTCACTGCAAAGTCAGTCATTCTTCTTGGAGAACGTGCCTCAGAAAGTGCCGGCCTTATCTCAGCAGCAATCGCGTTAGCCGATAAGACTGGTGCAAAGTTGGCATGGATTCCTCGTCGCGCAGGAGAACGTGGTGCACTCGAAGCTGGTGCCTTTGCAGCACTGCTTCCAGGAGGACGTCCGGTTGCAGATACAGCGGCTCGGGTAGATATCGCAGCAGCATGGGGAGTGAGCACACTTCCTGCAGATGCTGGTCGCAGTAGTTCAGAGATGATTGAGGCAATTCACAATAATGGCCTCGATGCACTCGTTGTTGGCGGAGTTGATATCGCTGATCTTCCAGAAGCGGCGCGCGCAACAGAAGCGATGAAGAAAGCGTTTGTTGTCTCACTAGAAATTGCACACTCTTCTGTTACAGAAGTTGCAGATGTTGTTCTTCCTGTTGCCGCTGTTACAGAAAAGTATGGAACATTTATTAACTGGGAAGGACGCCAACGTACATTTGCTGCAGCAGTGGGCGATTCCCTTAACCGCAGCGATGTAAGAATCTTGTCTGCACTTGCTGACGAAATGGGCGAATCCATCATGCTCGGAACAGTTACCGCTGCAGCCCGTGAGTTTGCTCAACTTGGAAAGTGGGATGGTGCACGCGCTCCATTCGCATCAGTTGCAGCAGCGTCAGCTCATAAAGTTTCCGGTAACGAAGCGATCATCACTTCATGGCGCCGACTTCTTGATGAAGGCACTTTGCAAGCGGGTGAAGATAATTTGGCCGGTACTCGTCGTCCAACAATTGCAGTGATTTCACCACAACGTGCAGCAGCACTTGGTGTGCAATCTGGAGATCATCTGCGAATCTCAAACTCACACGGCTCAATCACACTTGCCGCCCTTGTTGAAGATATTCATGATGATGCCGTCTGGCTTCCACGTAATTCAATTGGTTCAACACCATTGCAGACTCTTAATGCGGTTCATGGCGATCTAGTAACGGTGGTGAAGGCATGACAACAGCAGAACTTCTCGGACAAGATCCTGGTTGGCTTATCGTCGTTAAAGCGGTAATCGTCTTTGCAATCTGCGTCGTTTCAACTCTGATGGCAGTCTGGACTGAGCGTCGCGTCTTGGCGAAGATGCAGCAGCGCACAGGACCTAACCGCGTAGGCCCATTTGGTCTCTTGCAATCACTCTCTGATGGAGTGAAGTTAGCCCTTAAGGAAGACATCATTCCGGCAGCGGCAGACAAGATTGTGTTTATTGCAGCGCCAATCATTGCTGCATCAATGTGCTTTATGGCTTTTGCAGTTATTCCAATGACCGGCAAGGTCAATCTCTTTGGACAAGAGACAGCAATGCAGCTGACAGATTTATCGGTCGGAGTGCTCTACATACTCGCGGTCACTTCAATTGGTGTCTACGGCGTTGTTTTGGCGGGCTGGTCTTCTGGATCAACCTACCCACTTCTCGGTGGACTTCGCTCAAGTGCACAAGTTGTTTCCTATGAAATTGCGATGGGACTTTCTCTCGTTGCTGTATTTATCTACGCGGGATCAATGTCTACCTCTGAGATCATCAACTCTCAGCATGCGAATTACTGGAACGCGATTGTTCTCTTCCCATCATTTGTGATCTACGTGATCGCAATGGTCGGCGAAACAAACCGCGCACCATTTGACTTGGCCGAAGCAGAAGGTGAACTCGTTGGTGGATTCCACACTGAGTACTCATCGCTAAAGTTCGCACTCTTCTTCCTCGCCGAATACGTCAATATTGTTGCTGTATCTGCTCTAGCAACAACGCTATTCCTCGGTGGATATCACGCACCTCCAGGCCTTGGATTTACTGAAGCTTGGCTAGGCGGTTGGTTTACCATCGTCTGGTTCTTCATTAAGGTAAATATCTTCTTCTTTATCTTTATGTGGTTGCGCGCAACACTTCCTCGCCTTCGCTACGACCAATTTATGAAATTTGGTTGGAAGGTCTTGATTCCGGTCTCACTCATTTGGATTCTTGTCGTTGCAACTTTGCGCGTAATCCAACAAGAAGGCGCATCACGCACAGTGATCGTCGCATTTGCAGTTGGACTTGTCTTAATTGCAACAGCAATTAGCTCACTCTTTGATCGTGCAAAGAAGAAATCAGAGGAGCCACTTACAGAAGGTGAAGCGCCAGATTTCCCAATTCCTTCGCTTCCAGGAGTTTCATCATTTAACGCTTCAACACAGACAGGAGGCAAAAATGAGTAACTCCATCGAGCCAAAGAAGTCAGGCGCTGCTGCCAACGTTGACGATGTTTCATTCGTCGAAGTAGATCAGCCAGGTCCAGGTTCACTCGTTGAGCAATCAAAGGGATTCTGGGTCACCTTTCGTTCTATCTTTAAGAAGAACCTCACCGTTGCCTATCCAGATGTAAAGGCACCAACTGAGCCACGTTTTCATGGACGCCACCAACTCAATCGCCATCCTGATGGTTTAGAGAAATGCATCGGATGCGAACTCTGTGCGTGGGCATGTCCAGCAGATGCAATCTTTGTTGAAGGCGCTGATAACACTCCAGACAATCAAATGTCACCTGGAGAGCGTTACGGAAAGGTCTACCAGATTAATTATCTGCGTTGTGTTTTCTGTGGCCTCTGCATTGAAGCCTGCCCAACGCGCGCTCTGACAATGACTAATGAATACGAATTGGCAGATACTTCACGCGAGAAGTTAATCTTCGAAAAAGAAGATCTACTTGCACCGTTGCGCGCAGGAATGCTCCAGCCACCACATCCAATGTATCCAGGTATGAACGATACAAATTATTACAACGGCGATGTAACAGCTGCCCACCCTTCACAAGAAGGGGGCAGTAAGTAATGTTGGAAATTGCTACACCCGAAGCGATTCTGTTCTGGGCACTTGCTCCACTTTCAGTGGTTGCAGCCCTTGGCATGCTTGTCGTTAAGAAGGCTGTGCACTCTGCAATCTTGCTCGCTTGGGTAATGATTACGCTCGCGATTTTCTACATTGCCCAAGAAGCTCTCTTCCTTGGAATTGTTCAAATCGTTGTTTATACAGGCGCAGTCATGATGCTCTTCCTCTTTATCTTGATGTTAGTTGGCGTGGATGCATCCGATTCACTCGTTGAAACAATCAAGGGTCTTCGCTGGATTGCAATTACAGCAGCCGTTGGATTCGGCGGATTGATGATTGCTCTGATTGGTCGCGCAACTCTTGGTCGTACATATCTCGGATTAGAGCTGGCAAATGCCGATGGAAACGTAGAAGGAATTGCCATGTTGCTCTTCTCTGATTACGTCTTCCCATTTGAAGTGATCTCGGCACTTTTGATCACAGCAGCCCTCGGTGCGATGGTCCTGGCTCATCATCAACGTGCAAAACATCGCCCATCGCAGCGTGAACAAGCAATCGCACGTTTTCGTACTGGTTCATTAGGCGATGCCGCCGGACTTCCAGGTCCAGGTGTTTACGCTCTTCACAATGCTGTCGATGTTCCCGCTCTTCTTCCAGATGGAACTCCAGCACCTACTTCTATCTCTGCAACGCTTAAGGCACGTGGCGATGTAATTGAATCTGCAAACTTCCAACTCGATGTTGTTGATCCAACAATTAAAGAGGAGAAGTAAGTGAATCCATATAACTACCTCTACCTCGCTGCCCTGCTCTTTACGATCGGCGCAGTAGGCGTTGTGGTTCGCCGCAATGCAATCGTTGTCTTTATGTGCATTGAACTTATGCTCAATGCAGCAAACCTAACTCTCGTGACCTTCTCTCGCCTCAATGGAAATCTCAACGGCCAAGTAGTTGCCTTCTTTACGATGGTAGTTGCAGCGTGTGAAGTAGTTGTTGGCTTGGCAATCATCGTCGCAATTTATCGTTCACGCCGTTCAGCATCAATCGATGATGCTAGTTTGTTGAAGCGATAACAATGGTTACTTCAAACTCACTCGTCTACCTCATCGGTCTCCCACTCTTTGGAGCCGTCTTCTTGCTACTTATGGGCCGCAAGGCAGATAAGTGGGGACACCTTTTTGCAACAGCGATGTCTGCGGGTTCATTCGCACTTGGCCTAGCGCACTTCTTTGCGATGACTAATCGCGCAACTGAAGAGCGTGCGATTACTCAGACTTTGTTCTCATGGATCAAGGTCGGAAACTTTGATGTCGATGCAGCCTTGTTACTTGATCAACTATCAATCTGTTTCGTGCTTTTGATTACAGGCGTTGGAACGCTTATTCATGTTTACTCAATTTCTTACATGTCAGATGATGAAAACCGTCGTCGTTTCTTTGCCTATCTCAACTTATTCGTAGCCTCAATGCTTCTCTTGGTACTTGGTAATTCATATCTCAACCTTTATGTGGGCTGGGAGGGTGTAGGTCTTGCTTCATACCTACTTATTGGATTCTGGAACCAGAAGCCGACCTATGCCACTGCTTCAAAGAAGGCATTTGTGATGAACCGTGTGGGCGATATGGGCTTGTCATTTGCCATCATGATCGCATTTGCCACAATGGGAACAGTTTCATTTGAAGGTGTAAAGGAAGCGGCAGAGCGCGCTGGAACTCCTGCCCTGACTGCGATGGGAATTATGTTGCTCGTTGCAGCCGTTGGTAAATCTGCACAATTCCCATTGCAAGCCTGGCTGGGCGATGCGATGGCCGGTCCAACTCCGGTTTCAGCGTTGATCCACGCAGCGACAATGGTTACCGCTGGTGTCTATTTAATTGTTCGCTCTAACTTTGTCTTTGATGCTGCTCCAACTGCGCAACTTCTCGTTGTAATTATTGGTGCAATCACTCTTATCTTCGGCGCAATTATTGGTATGGCTAAAGATGACATTAAGAAAGCTCTGGCTGCTTCGACAATGTCTCAAATTGGTTACATGATTTTGGCGGCCGGCCTTGGCCCTGCAGGTTATGCATTTGCAATCATGCACCTACTTACACACGGCTTCTTCAAGGCGAGCATGTTCCTGGGTGCCGGTTCAGTCATGCATGGCATGAATGATGAAGTAAATATGCGCAAATATGGTGCACTTCGTAAATTTATGCCGATTACATTTATTACCTTTGGTCTTGGTTATCTAGCAATCATTGGTGTTCCACCATTTGCTGGTTTCTACTCTAAAGATGCGATCATCGCTGAAGCCTTTAATTCAGGTGGAGTAAAGGGAGTGCTTCTTGGAAGCGTCACTCTCCTCGGTGCAGCAATTACCGCCTTCTATATGACTCGAGTTATGGTCATGACATTTACCAGCAAGGCTCGTTGGGATGACGATGCTCATCCACATGAGTCACCAGTTTTGATGTGGCTTCCAATGGTGATTCTCTCAATCGGATCTGTCACTTCCGGACTTCTTCTCTACCGCGGTGATGCTCTGAAGAATTGGCTCTACCCACTCTTTGATCACCATAAAGAGCATGAAGAGCTACTCCCGCACAGCGTTGTCACTATCTTGGCGATAACCATGGTGGTCATCGGAGTAACTATCGCGCTCTTGAAGTATCAATTTAAAGATGTTGCCGCAGTTGCTCCAACTGATGTCACGTGGGCTACTCGCGCTGCTCGTAATGATCTGGGACAGGATGCCTTTAACGAGGCGGTCTTTATGCGCCCAGGACAAGCACTCACTCGCGGTCTAGTTGCAGTTGATGAGAAGGTTATTGACGGTGCAGTCCGTGGAGTTGGTGCGATGGCAGTTGAATCGGGCTCAACCTTACGTCGCACACAATCTGGATATGTTCGTTCTTATGCAGCACTAATTCTTGTTGGAGCACTTGCTCTGCTCGCAGCGATCTGGGTGGTGACTCAATAATGACACTGACAATTATTATGCTCCTGCCTTTAATCGGCGCAGCGATCATCGCGGCGATGCCTGCAGCAAAGACAACTCTTGTGAAGCAGATTGCCCTAGCAACGACTCTTGTGGTTGCTATTGCGACAATTGTTAAAGCGCTGAGCTTTGACACTGGAAATACTGCACTTCAATTTAGACAGAGCTACTCCTGGATCCCATCTTTTGCAATCAACTGGGCGATGGGCGTAGATGGAATTGCACTCGTCCTCATCTTGATGTCGGTAATTCTCGCACCCGTTGTAATCTTGGCTGGATGGCATGAATCTGAGGGCGGACGTTGGGGAGTAAAGACTTTCTATATTTTGATTTTGGTTCTAGAGACCATGATGATCGGTGTCTTTGCTGCAACTGATCTCTTCCTCTTCTATGTCTTCTTCGAAGCGATGCTGATCCCGGTCTATTTCCTCATCGGTGGTTATGGCAGTGGAGAGCGTGCAGCTGCGGCTGTGAAGTTCCTGCTCTATAGCCTCTTCGGTGGACTCTTAATGTTGGCCTCAATTATCGGGCTCTATGTGATCTCTGGAAATAACGGTGGTCCTACATTTGATATCACCGAGCTATCTCAACTTCATACATCGATGAGCAGCACGACTCAGAACATTCTCTTCTTAGGATTCTTTATCGCCTTTGCAATCAAAGCCCCATTGTGGCCATTCCATACCTGGCTACCGGATGCGGCGAAGAGTGCGACAGCGGGAACCTCGGTTCTTCTCTTAGGCGTTCTGGATAAGGTCGGAACCTACGGAATGATCCGTTTCTGTATCTCCATTTTTCCTGATGCGACCAAGACATTTACACCGATAATCATTGTTCTCTCACTGATTTCAATTCTCTACGGTGCATTCTTGGCGATCGGTGCAAAAGACATCAAGCGCCTTATTGCATATACATCGATCTCACACTTCGGCTTCATCACTCTCGGAATTTTCGCGATGACAACTCAAGCACAGAGCGGTGCAACTCTCTATATGTTTAACCACGCCTTCTCAACAGCAGCGCTCTTCTTAGTTGCGGGCTGGATGGCAACTCGCAGGGGTTCATCAACAATTGCAGATTTCGGTGGCTTGCAGCGGATCACACCGATCATGGCTTGGAGCTTCTTCATCGCAGGTATGTCGAGTTTGGCGCTACCTGGGCTCTCGAGTTTTGTTAGTGAATTCTTGGTCCTTGTCGGAACTTATACGCGTTATCCAGTTGCGGCGATCATCGCTACATTCGGAATTGTTCTTGCAGCTCTCTATATATTGATTCCAGTGCAGCGAACTCTTCATGGGCCGACCACTCCAGGAAATGAGAATCTAAAAGATTTGAATCTTAGAGAGAAAGTTGCAATTGCCCCAGTAATTGCGATCATCGTTCTTCTCGGTTTCTACCCATCACCGCTGCTGAACATAATTAATCCTGCAGCAGCGAAAGTAGTAAGCCAGATGGGCTATAGCGATCCTGCGCCAACCATGAATGGAGGCAAGTAAGTGATTACATTTGCAGCGCCAGTTTTCAACTACGGAATTTTGGCCCCCATCCTTGTTGTTCTTGGTGGAGCGCTTATTGGAGTTCTTGTGGAAGCATTTGCTCCACGCAAAGCTCGCAGTTCATCACAACTCTTTATTGCAGTTCTGACCCTATTGCTTGCACTCGTTGCACTCTTTCGCACACGCGAGGTCTACTCTGCAAAGGCAGCGATGACATCAATTACCTTCGATGGCGCAGGCTTTCTCTTACAGGCAAGCATTCTCATCATTGCCCTCATCGCAATCCTGCTCTTAGCTGATAGTGATAAATTTGCAGCAGTCCCTACCGCTGCTCCTGGTTCTGATGAAGAACGTCAGGCACAAGCTGCAAATATCCGCGTTACCGAAATTTACCCACTCACACTCTTTGCAATTGCTGGAATGCTTATTTTTCCAGTGGCTACCGATCTCATCACACTCTTTGTCGCCCTGGAAGTTCTTTCTCTGCCACTTTATTTAATGGCAGGCTTGGCACGTCGCCGTCGCTTGGCATCTCAAGAGGCTGCACTCAAGTACTTCTTGCTCGGTGCATTTGCTTCAGCTTTCTTCCTCTTCGGAGTTGCCTACCTTTATGGATATTCAGATTCGATTACCTTTGCGGGAATCGCAGCTGCGATCACCGGAGGAACAGCAAATGATGTCTTCCTTCTTATCGGAATCTCATTTGTTAGCGTCGGCTTGCTCTTTAAAGTAGGCGCAGTTCCATTCCACTCATGGACACCCGATGTGTACCAGGGCTCACCTACTGCAGTGACTGCATTTATGGCAGCTGCAACAAAGGTTGCCGCCTTCGGCGCAATGCTACGTATCTTCTATGTTGCCTTCGCTGGAGATGTCTGGCAGTGGCGTCCAGCGCTTACTGCAATCGCACTCATCACCATGGTCTTTGGTTCACTGGTGGCAATTGCACAGCGTGATGTGAAGCGAATGCTTGCCTACTCTTCAATCGCACATGCAGGATTCTTGCTCTCAGGTGTGATTGCCTTGAATAAGTCAGGTCTTGATGCCTCAATCTTCTATCTCTTTGCATATGGCGTAGCAACAGTTGGAGCATTTGCGATTGTTTCACTCGTCACCGATTCTTCAGGTGAAGTGACAGATCTCAATCGCTGGGCAGGACTTGGAAAGCGGTCCCCTTGGATTGCTTCATCATTTGCATTCCTACTCTTAGCTTTTGCTGGAATCCCACTTACTAGCGGATTTGTCGGAAAGTTCTCCATCTTCTCTGCAGCCTACGAGAGTGGAAATACAGCAATTCTCATTACGGGTGTTCTCTCATCTGCAATCGCAGCATTCTTCTACATTCGTGTTGTAGTCCTTATGTTCTTTAAGGATGCACTCGATGATGGAACAAGTATTGTGATTCCATCTATCTACACCCGAATTACGATTATCGCCTCGCTGGCAATCACGGTGCTACTTGGAGTACTTCCAGCACCACTTCTTGATTACATCGCCCAGACCGCTTCCTTCATTCGCTGATGGCCTCATTTGGCATTACCGATCTGTCGCCAGCACTCGAGGCAGATCTTGCCTTGCGTATGGCGCAGGTCGAAGTGCTATTACGTAAGCAGATTGAAGGAAAGTACCCGCTAGTTATTGAGACTTCGCGCCACCTTGTTGAAGCAGGCGGAAAGCGTCTACGTCCTCTATTGACCTTGATTACTTCTCACTTCGGAAACCCTGAAGCGCATGGAATCATCGAAGCTGCCGTCGTCTGCGAACTGACACACGTTGCAACTCTCTACCACGATGATGTGATGGATGAAGCTCCACTTCGACGCGGAGTACCCAGCGCTAATAATCGTTGGGGAAATACAGTTGCGATTCTTACAGGCGATTATCTCTTTGCACGCACCTCAGATATGTTGGCCGATCTTGGCCCCGCAGCAGTGCATCTGCAAGCACAAACTTTTGAACGCCTTGTTATTGGACAGATCATGGAGACGCAAGGTCCGGCACAAGGTGAGGATCCGCTTTCTCACTATCTCAAAGTTGTTGGTGACAAGACCGGTTCTTTGATTGCAGCAAGTGCGCAATTTGGCGCGATGTTAGCTGGTGCACCACGCGAACAGATTGAAGCGCTAGCAATCTTTGGAGAAAAGATTGGCGTGACATTCCAGTTAGCCGATGATGTCATCGACATTGCAAGTGAGTCTGCAGAATCTGGAAAAAC
>CAEZTX010000017.1_pt1 | contig 10107 bp, 8 predicted proteins | sample 7264321 | NCBI WGS metagenome assembly CAEZTX01 (sample SAMEA6813814, study PRJEB35770) | uncultured Candidatus Planktophila sp. | biome: Freshwater; feature: Freshwater reservoir; material: water | place: Czech Republic | collected 2017-08-18 | depth 0.5m m
AATGGCCAGCGGGGCGGTCTGATTAGAAAGCTAGTTAGCGGACTTCTTACCGAAACGCTCTTCGAACTTAGCTACGCGTCCACCAGTATCGAGGATGCGCTGCTTACCGGTGTAGAACGGGTGGCAGACTGAACAAACTTCAACATAGATTGAACCGCTGGCAACTGTTGAGCGGGTTACAAACTTTTCACCGCAACCACAGGTTACTTGGGTCTCTTTATATTCTGGATGGATCTCTGGCTTCATTATTTTTCCTCTGGTCGTCTTGGGTCCTATGCCTTCCGGAACAGGTGAACCAAGTATTCGATTACTAGGGGGAAAGAGTATCGGCTCTCCCCCGCAGTTGAGAAATCGATGCCCGCGATATGCGGACTCATGCGGAGAAGAGCCGATTGACCCCCGGAAAGTTAGCTCTTAATTGCCGCCCTGTGGTGCCTTGCCTGGCTTCGCTGGCTTAACTGGCTTTACTGGTGCTGCGCCAAGTGCATCAACTGCTGCCTTAAATGTTGCATGTGCTGCAGCGATTGCATCCTTGCGAGTTTTCACAACTGCATCGCGACCTTCTTGTGTTGTCACTGTTGCAATTGCTGCAGTGAATGCTGTGTTTGCAGCTGTGACCGCTGCTAGACGTGCATCAGCGAGTGGACGTATCGCAGCTTGACGTGCAATGTGTGCTGCGCGAAATACAGTCATTGATTTCTGGAAATCAATTGATGCTTGTTCGCGAGCAGTAAGTGTGTTCAGCGGTGCAGTAGTTTCGGCTGCTACTGCGCCGGGAATTGATAGTGCAAGTGCGAGGGCGGTAATTGCGCCAACCTTCTTAATTAAAATCATTTTCTACTCCTTGAATCTCTCCGGACTTTGGCTATGCGCACTCTGCGCTGCCTCTGGGAAGAGAGTGAAGCCTGACCTTGTGATCTCCATGTGAATGGCCATTGATAATTGCGTGGATCACATTTTTCTTTCGGGGTTTTAGGAGTAAAAATCCTAAAGTTTTGCCAGACTATGGCCATGCCCAAAACGACCCACCCGACCAAGTCCTCGCTGATTGAGTGTGCTGCCGACCTTTTGGATAAGTATCGCTTTGATGAGATCACTGTCGAAATGGTCCTTGATCGTTCAAATATTTCTAAAGGCTCCCTCTATCACCACTTTGAAGATATCTATCATCTTCTAGAAGCGGCGATGATTGTTCGTTATGCGCGTTATGTAGATACCAATATCTCGGCGTTGCAAGCACTTCTATCTGCCGCAAAGACTGGTGAAGAGTTTTACCTTGGACTTTCACAATTATCAGCCGTTACACAAGGTGAGGGAATGAAACGTGCTCGTCAAGAACGCGCACTCACCATTGGTCGAGCAATTACAAGCCCGCGCATGTCAGTACTGCTTCAAGGTGAACAGCAGCGATTAACTGATGCACTAGTTCATCTTATTAAAGATGCTCAAGGACGAAAGTTGTGCAGCACTGAGATTGATGCGCATGCACTGGCGGTTTTGATGCAGGCGTGGACTCTTGGAAAAATCGTTGATGACTTGAGCGAAAACCCTGTTAATAACGATGCCTACCTAGCGCTCGTTAATCGAGTAATCAGAGAAGTATTCGTTCCGCAGAACAAATAACTTCCAGATTTATTTCCAGATTTACTTGGAGTCGTCTGGCCCTGATGTTGTCTTCTGGATCTGCATCAAGAATTCAACATTTGATTTAGTGCCCTTCATCTTCTCAAGGAGAAGTTCAAGTGCAGCCTGTGGCTCAAGTGCGTGAAGTACTCGGCGAAGTTTCCAAACAATATTGAGCTCTTCTGTTCCCATAAGAATCTCTTCTTTACGAGTACCAGATGCAACAACGTTAACTGCAGGGAATATGCGCTTATCTGCCATTCGGCGATCAAGGATGAGCTCCATATTTCCGGTTCCCTTGAACTCTTCGAAGATAACTTCATCCATACGTGAACCGGTATCTACAAGGGCAGTTGCCAAGATGGTGAGTGAACCGCCATCTTCAATGTTGCGAGCTGCTCCAAAGAACTTCTTTGGTGGATAGAGCGCTGCTGAATCAACACCACCAGAAAGAATTCGACCTGATGCTGGGGCTGCAATGTTGTATGCACGACCTAGGCGTGTAATTGAGTCAAGAAGCACGACAACGTCATGACCGAGTTCAACTAAACGCTTTGCGCGCTCAATTGCGAGCTCTGCAATTGTGGTGTGATCATCTGCTGGGCGATCGAAAGTTGAAGCGATAACTTCACCCTTTACGCTGCGCTGCATATCGGTAACTTCTTCTGGACGCTCATCAACTAGAACAACCATCAAGTGACACTCTGGGTTATTTGTTGTGATCGCATTAGCAATTGATTGCAAGACCATTGTCTTACCAGCCTTAGGAGGCGAAACAATAAGTCCGCGCTGGCCTTTACCAATTGGTGCGATCAAATCGATCACACGAGTGGTCAAAATATTTGGTTCAGTCTCTAGGCGAAGACGTTCCTGCGGATAGAGAGGAACAAGCTTTCCGAATTCAACGCGGCCTTTCGCCTCTTCAGGTGTGACGCCGTTGATTGTTTCCAGAGTAATAAGTGGGTTGTACTTTTGGCGCTGTTCACCTTCGCGAAGCTGACGCACTTGACCAGTAACAACATCACCTTTGCGAAGTCCGTATTTGCGGACTTGGCTCTGAGAAACATAGACATCGTTAGGTCCTGGTAGGTAGCCACCGGTGCGAATAAATGAGAAGTTATCCATGATGTCGACCAGACCACCAACTGGAACAAGGACATCGTCTTCACCAATGACTGGTTCACGCTCTTCGCGTGGTCCACGGTCGCGATTGCGATCACGGTTGCGGTCACGTCCACGGTTGCGGTCACGTCCACGGTTGCGGTCGTTGCGATCTCCGCGGTCACCACGGTCGTTGTTGTCGCTTGAATTATCTGATGAATCGCTCTCGCCTTGATCATCGTTATCTGAATCGTCTGCGGAATTATTGTTATTCTCGCGTCCAGCGCTGCGCTTAGCGTTACGAGCTTCACGACGAGCTTCGCGCTCTGCCTTTGCCGCTTCACGGTTGCTTGCCTGTAAATCTGCGATCGCGCTTGCGAGTTGGTCTTTCTTCATCTTCGCTGCGCCTTCGATGCCAAGTTGTGACGCAACTTCCTTTAACTTAGGAAGGGTCATCGCTGTGAGCTCAGGGCTGCTTGAACGGACAGGTTCTTTTTCGGTCATGTGTATCTTTTCAGTTTGGGGTTCGCCGCAAAAATATGCGAGTCAAACCCGAGGGATTTTTTGATTTACCAACTTAATTCGTTGCCCTAACTTACGGGCTTTAAGGTGATGCCAGAACTATAGCAGGCTCGCTCCACGGACTGCAATATCCAGACTTTTCGCCTCAAATGCATCTCCGCCCGCACGCAATAGCTGATCTAGCTCTGATTGATCAGAGGCATGAAGGACAAGCACTGTTGGGCCGGCTCCTGAAATAAATGCTGCAACACCTGCTTTACGAAGTGTGCGCATTAATTTAAGTGAGGCAGGCATCCCTGATTCTCGATACTCCTGGTGAAGGAAATCTTCAGTTGCTCTAAAGAGTAAGTCAGGGCGATTAGAAAGTGCGTGAGATAAGAGTGCGCTACGAGCAGAGTTAGCAGCAGCATCTGAATGTGGCACAGACTCTGGAAGAAGTTTGCGAGCCTTACTCGTAGAAAGTTCATTCTTGGGAATGTAAGCTATTGCACGGATACGTGTATCAACTGCAAGGGGAAGTGCTCGCGAAACTAACTTGCCATGGTGATCTTCCTGCCACGCAATAGTTGCTCCACCGTAAAGTGCTGCTGCAACATTATCTGGGTGGCCTTCCATCGCTGTTGCCAGATCTAGTAGTGCTTCATCACTCATTTTATCTGAGCCAGTAAGTACAAGAGCACGTGCCAGCACTAGCCCGCCAACGATGGCACTGGCTGATGAACCTAAACCACGACCATGAGGAATGACATTGAGTGCACGAACTGCAACGCCCTTTGGCTTTCCACCAAGAAAGTCGAAACCTTTATACATCGCTTTAATGAGTAGGTTCTTGTCGGTGCGCGGAAGTGTTGCAGCGCCTTCGCCTGCAACATCAATATCAAGACCTGGCTCATCAAGAATCTGAGCGATATAACGATCGTGGAGATCGAGTGCTAATCCAAAGCAATCAAAGCCTGGCCCAAGATTGGCACTCGTTGCAGGAACCTGAACCTGTATTGGATTGGCTTTAAATGTTGGCTTAGCCATTTTTACTTAAGACCTAGCGCTTTTGCGGCAGTTTTTACATCAACTGGAACAACGACAGGTTTCTTTGCAGCATCGAGTGCGTATGGAATGTCTTTAAGTCCATGGCCTGTCACAGTGATGACAATAGTTTTGCCGACAGGAAGTTTCCCTGCTTTTTTATGCTTGATCAGTCCTGCAAGACCTGCAGCTGAGGATGGCTCAACGAAAATACCTTCTTTTGCTGCAATCAGACGATAAGCGGCAAGGATTTCCTTATCGGTGACAGAGTCAATAACTCCACCTGATACATCACGCGCTTCAACGGCCTGTGCCCATGATGCAGGATTTCCGATACGAATTGCTGTGGCGATTGTGTCTGGATTCTTAACAATCTTTCCCTTAACAATTGGCGCGGCCCCTGCTGCTTGGAAGCCATACATCTGAGGCAACTTCGATGAAATTCCATCAGCACGGTACTCCTTGTAGCCCTTCCAATACGCGGTGATATTTCCAGCATTACCTACAGGAAGTGCGTGAATATCTGGAGCATCTCCCAACATATCTACAACTTCAAAAGCTGCTGTCTTCTGTCCTTCAATGCGATATGGATTTACCGAGTTAACAAGTGCAACCGGGTAGTTCTCTGAAAGTTCGCGCGCCAAGGTGAGGCAATCATCGAAGTTTCCATTGACCTGCAAAATTGTTGAATTGTGAATTACTGCTTGGGCGAGTTTGCCCATGGCAATCTTTCCCTTAGGAATTAGTACTGCAGGTGTCATACCAGCCTTAACTGCGTACGCTGCAGCTGATGCAGAAGTATTTCCAGTAGATGCACAGATAACAGCCTTTGCGCCATCTTCTGCCGCCTTTGAAATCGCCATCGTCATGCCACGATCTTTAAATGAACCCGTTGGATTTAAACCTTCGTACTTAATCCATACATTGTTGCCAAGAAGTTCTGAAAGGTTGCACGCGTAAATGAGTGGAGTGCCACCTTCGCGCAGAGAGACGATTGGTGTTTTATCGCTGACCGGAAGCCTGTGGCGATACTCCTCAATAACTCCACGCCACTGATGAGCGCCAGATTTTTTCTTTGATCCAAAGATGCTCATAGGGAAGTCGAACCTTCTACTCGAATGACGCTAGAAATCTTTGTCACGATAGGAAGTTTCTTGAGGGCAGCAACTGTTGCCTTAAGTTCACCTTCAGTTGCACCGTGAGTAACGATGATTAATTCAGCGTCAGCGCCGCGACCATTTTGATCTACCGTTTGAATAGAGACATCTTGTTCGGCAAATGTTTGGGCGATTGCCGCTAAAACTCCTGATTTATCCTTTACTTCAAGGCGAATAAGGTATTTCGTCTTAGTGGTCTCAATTGGTGCGATATCGCGATCGGCATAGTCAGTCTCACGTTGGCCAATGGAGTTCAACGCAATGTGACGAGAAACGGCAACAACATCGCCGAGAATTGCAGAAGCAGTTGGTGCGCCACCTGCTCCACGACCATAGAACATCAGTGGCCCAGCAGATTCTGCTTCGATAAAGACTGCGTTAAAGGCATCGCGCACTGAAGCTAGCGGATGGCTCTTATGGAGAAGGACTGGGTGAACGCGCACTGAAATTTCATCAGAAGGTGTGAGCTCAGCGATGGCAAGTAGCTTGATGACATGATCCATTGACTTTGCGATCTGCACATCTTCAAGAGTGATCTGTGAAATGCCTTCACGATATACATCATCGACTGTAACGCGAGTGTGAAAAGCAAGACCAGAGAGAATTGCAGCCTTTGCAGCAGCATCAAATCCCTCAACATCTGCAGTTGGATCTGCCTCGGCATATCCCAGCTTTTTTGCTTCAGCCAATACATCTGCAAATTCACGATTGTCTTCGTGCATCTTGGTCAAAATGTAATTTGTGGTTCCGTTAACAATTCCCATAAGGCGTACGACATGGTCACCAGCAAGTGAATCGCGCATAGGGCGAATAATTGGGATGGCTCCAGCAACTGCTGCTTCATAGTAAATATCTTCGCCTTGGGCGTATGCGGCGGTAAACAAATCTGCACCATGGCTGGCAAGGAGCGCCTTGTTGGCGGTAACAATTGATTTGCGATTGCTAATTGCTTTAAGGATTAACTCACGCGCAGGTTCGATTCCACCCATCACTTCAATGATGAGATCAATGCTTGGATCATTAACGATCGACATTGCATCAAGAGTGAATAAATCGTTTGGAATTCCGGCACGAGGTTTGATTTCGCGAACTGCAATCTTTGCTAACTCGATCTTTGCCCCAGCTCTGGTGGAGAGTTCGGCTGTGTCAGCCAAGATCAGACGAGCTACTTCGCTTCCGACCACACCGCAGCCGAGCATGCCAATGCGTACTGGTTGGTCTGGGGATCTCATCTGCCTATTCTTTCACATCGAGTGCGAGCAGATCTGCCTCATTTTCTCGGCGAACAATTACGCGTGCTTTCCCATTCTTTATCGCAACAACAGGGGGACGCGGCACATGGTTGTAGTTACTAGCCATGCTTCTTCCATAAGCCCCCGTGGCAGGGGTAGCAAGTAGATCGCCCGGCGCAATATCTGAAGGAAGTGAGATATCGCGGATGACAATATCTCCAGTTTCGCAATGCTTTCCAACAATCCGCGATTGTGCATGAGGTGAAGTCGAAACGCGATCGGCAAGCAGTGCGAAATATTCTGCGCCGTAGAGAGAAGGGCGGATGTTATCGCTCATGCCACCATCAACTGAGATGTAGCGACGAGTTTGACCATCTTCAAGGAGAACATCTTTAACGGTACCTACTTCATAAAGTGTGAATGTAGTTGGCCCCACAATATTGCGACCCGGTTCAATTGAAATCATTGGTAGCGCTAATCCAGCGGCTGCACATTCACGTTTTACGACAGCGCTCAACGCTGGAAGTACATCTTCAGGTTCAACTGTTGTCTCACCTGGAACATAAGCGATTGCATATCCCCCACCAAGATCAAGTTCAGGTAATTCAATGCCGTGCTTCTCTTTGCAGGACTTCATAAGAGCAATAATTCGAGTGGCAGCTAATTCAAATGAATCTGTGCCAAAAATCTGTGAACCAATATGGCAATGAAATCCACGTAGGTCAAGGGATGCGTGTGAGAGAACTTCCGTCACGGCGATGGCAGCAGCCCCGCTGGCGATGGAGAAACCGAACTTCACATCTTCATGAGCTGTTGAAATTGATTCGTGCGTGTGCGCATCTACACCTGGGGTCAGGCGGAGCATCACACCTTGGCGAACTCCATGCTTATTGGCCGCTGCGGCCACACGTTCAATCTCAAAGAGCGAATCAAGAACAATTGTCTTTACGCCAACCTGAACAGCGCGTTCAATCTCTGCAACGGATTTGTTATTTCCGTGGACTTCAATTTTCTTTGGATCGATTCCACCAGCGAGCGCGACAGCAAGTTCACCGCCAGTACAGACATCAATTCCGATTCCTTCTTCTTTGATCCAACGTGCAACATCAGTGCAGATAAAGGCCTTTGCTGCGTAATAGACATCGCCAGCAGATGCTCCAAAGTGCAGGTCGAGGGATTTCGCCCATGCTCTGGCGCGCGCTCTAAAGTGTTCTTCGTCGATAAAAAAGGCTGGGGTACCAAATTGCGTCGCCAAATCGCGCGCACTTAAACCATCTAGTGTGAGATGTCCTTGATCAAATGAAATAGCACGTGACCACATATCTATTACATCCTCTCCAGAGCGCTTACGCCGAGCAGATCAAGTCCATTGGCAAGGACCTGCTTAGTTGCAGCACATAGGTTTGCGCGCGCTGAGTGAAGAGGAGAAATTGCCTCATCGCCCATTGGGAGTACGCGGCAATCAGCATAGAACCCGTGATAAACCCCGGCCAGCTCTTCTAGATATCGAGCAATTCGATGAGGTTCGCGGAAGGTTGCTGCTGCTTCAACGACGCCAGGAAATTCTGCCAAAGTTCCAAGTAGTTCGTTCTCACGATCGTGAGATAACTGGCTCGGGTCAAAGTTGGACAGTCCCATGGGAATTGCCAGCTCTGCAACATTTCGAAGTACGCCAGCGATACGTGCATGGGCATATTGAACGTAGTAGACGGGATTTTCATTTGTGTTTCTACGCAAGATATCGATATCCATCACCATCGGTGTATCTACTGGATATCTAATGAGGGTGTAGCGAGCGGCATCTACGCCAACTTTTTCTACCAATTCTGCAAGGGTAATAATTGTTCCTGCGCGCTTGGAGAGTTTGACCTCTTCGCCGCCCTCCATGATTTTAACGAGCTGGCCTATCAAGATTTCTACGTTGTAATCAGGGTTATCTCCAGCACAGGCTGCGGTTGCACGAAGGCGGTTTACATATCCATGATGGTCTGCACCCAACATATAAATACAAATATCAAATCCACGTTCGCGCTTATTGATGTAATAAGCGGTATCTGATGCGAAGTATGTGAGATCGCCATTTGCCTTTGTAATCACGCGATCTTTATCGTCACCAAAATCTGTGGTGCGCAACCAGATTGCACCTTCTGAATCAAAGATGTGACCCTGTGTTCGTAACTTCTCAACTGCATGCTCGACCGCACCTGCTTCGTGGAGCGAGCGCTCTGAAAACCAGACATCAAAATGTGTTTTAAATGTATCGAGCACGCCTTGTTGTTCGGCGAGTTGCACTTTGTAGGCAGCCTCACGAAAATATTCGTAACGAGTATCTGCTGCGAGTTCTTTAATTCCAGGATTTTCTCGAACGACAGCCTCTGCTAAATCGCTGATGTAGCCACCTTGGTAACCATCTTCTGGAATTGGTTGACCAAGGGCTGCTGCCTCTACCGATTTTCCAAAGAGATCCATCTGGTTTCCGCGATCGTTGATGTAAAACTCGCGAACAACTTTTGCGCCAGCTGCTGTGAGCACACGACCAAGTGCATCACCAACTGCAGCCCAACGTGTATGTCCAAGATGTAGTGGCCCGGTTGGGTTTGCGCTAATGAATTCTAAGTTGATTGAAATTCCAGTAAGAGAATTTCCTGTTCCGTAAGCAGTAGGCGATGAGAGAATTGTTGAGACTAATTCTGCTTGGCTGCTTCGATTCATGGTGATATTGATAAAGCCCGGCCCTGCGATATCGACCGCGCTTACTTCGGGCAAATCCAACAAATCGGACTGCAAAAGTTCTGCAACAGCTCGCGGCGACTTGCCTGCCGGCTTGGCTAATTGCAGCGCTACCGATGTCGCGTAATCCCCATGATCTCGATTCTTGGGACGCTCAAGCGGAATGCTTACTGGAATCGTTCCCACTAAATCTCCACGCTCAATTGCAGCCCCGATTGCAGCAGAAATAGCCGCTGCTAAGGCTTGCGATTGCGTAAGTGAGGACATAGCCCAAGGTTACCCGTACAAGGCCTGCTCATGCGTTTACCAAATAGTTACCAAATAGGTAGTGACCAACAAGGGGTGAAGTATTACGCTCAGTCGGGTTCACGCCCTCATGTCTGGCTAAAACAGCTTTAGCCAGGGGCGCGTACACCTTTCGAAAGGTAAACACATATGGCAAAGCGCCGTCTAGTTGTAGCTGCTGCAATTGCATCAGCAGCTGCTCTTTTAATCTCTGGCTGCTCAAGCAGCGATGATTCAGCAGGAAAGCGTGCTTGCATGATCCTTCCTGACTCAGAGTCATCTGCTCGTTGGGAAAATGGAGATCGTCCAGCAATGGATTCAGCACTTACAGGTGCAGGATTTGAAACAGATATTCAGAACGCACAAGGTGATACAGCTAAGTACGCAACAATCGCTGAGCAGATGCTCACAAAGGGTTGCGGCGTAATGATCCT
>CAEZTX010000018.1_pt1 | contig 9442 bp, 9 predicted proteins | sample 7264321 | NCBI WGS metagenome assembly CAEZTX01 (sample SAMEA6813814, study PRJEB35770) | uncultured Candidatus Planktophila sp. | biome: Freshwater; feature: Freshwater reservoir; material: water | place: Czech Republic | collected 2017-08-18 | depth 0.5m m
AACGGTTATCGCCAACGCTGAAGGCGCTCGCACCACCCCATCGATCGTCGCCTTTGCAAAGAACGGCGAGGTCCTCGTCGGTGAAGTGGCAAAGCGCCAGTCGGTCACAAACGTTGAACGCACCATCCGTTCAGTTAAGCGCTACATGGGCACGGACTGGTCGATGGATGTCGATGGCAAGAAGTACACAGCACAAGAAATTTCTGCGCGCATTCTGCAAAAACTAAAGCGCGATGCAGAGGCATATCTTGGCGAAACTGTGACCGATGCTGTCATCACAGTTCCTGCGTACTTCTCTGACGCAGAACGTCAAGCTACAAAGGAAGCCGGTGAAATCGCTGGACTTAATGTTCTACGTATTATTAATGAGCCAACTGCAGCTGCACTTGCATTCGGTCTTGATAAGGCCGATCAAGAGCAAACAATTCTTGTCTTTGACCTAGGCGGTGGAACATTTGACGTTTCACTTCTAGAAATCGGAGATGGTGTAATTGAAGTAAAGGCAACAGCCGGAGATAACCACCTCGGTGGAGACGATTGGGATCAGGCTCTCATTGATCACCTTGTACAAACATTTGGATCAAAGAACGGTATCGATCTCACAAAAGATAAGATGGCGATGCAGCGTATTCGTGAAGCAGCGGAAAAAGCTAAGATCGAACTTTCATCTTCACAACAAGCTCCTATCAATCTTCCCTACATCACAGTTGATGCAGAGAAAAACCCACTCTTCCTTGATGAGACAATTACTCGTGCACAGTTCCAGCAACTAACCGCGCATCTACTAGAGCGATGCAAGAGACCATTCCAGGATGTTCTCACATCTTCAGGAATCTCCATCTCGGCAATCAAGAGCGTTGTACTTGTCGGTGGATCAACTCGTATGCCGGCAGTTGTAGATCTTGTTCGCGAACTCACCGGAGGGAAAGAGCCAAATAAGGGCGTAAACCCTGATGAAGTTGTTGCACTTGGTGCATCACTTCAGGCTGGTGTTCTTAAAGGCGAACTTAAAGATGTTCTTTTACTAGATGTCACACCTTTGAGCCTTGGAATTGAAACCAAGGGTGGCGTGATGAATAAAATGATTGAACGCAACACGACAATCCCTACAAAGCGCAGCGAAATCTACACAACAGCAGAAGACAATCAACTTGCTGTGCAGATTCAGGTCTATCAAGGCGAGCGTGAAATGGCTGTTCATAATAAGAAACTCGGAATGTTCGAGCTTTCTGGAATCGCACCAGCTCCTCGCTCAGTCCCTCAAATTGAAGTCACATTCGATATTGATGCAAACGGAATTGTCCACGTTTCTGCAAAAGATCTTGCAACAGGCAAAGAGCAGAGCGTAACAATTAGCGGTGGGTCATCACTTTCAAAAGAAGAGATCGATCGCATGATGGCAGATGCCGAGGCACACGCTGAAGAAGATAAGAAGCGCAAAGAAGAAGCCGAAATTGGTAACGTCGGAGAATCTCTTGTCTACCAGACTGAAAAGTTTATTTCAGAAAATGCTGACAAGTTCACCGAAGGTGAGGCACTCGATAAGAAGAATGAAGTTGAGGCAGCACTTGCTGAACTAAAGACATCACTCGGCGGCGCGAACTTTGAATCAATCAAGGCAAATACCGAGAAGGTTTCAACTCTTTCGCAGGCACTTGGTGCCCTGATGTACGCAGCAGCAGGTGCGACGGCTACTGATGCCACCGGTGAAGATAGCGTTGAAGACGCTGAAATCATTGACGAAGGCAGTAACTAATGTCAGAAGATCTCGTAACTGATGTATCTGATGTTGCTGAAGTAATTGAAGTTACTGAAGAAAGTATTGCGGAGCCGGGTCAGGAAGTTGACCCGGTGAGCGTACTCACTACAGACCTAAAACGGGTGCAAGCGGAATTTCTAAACTTCAAGCGCTACCAAGAACGTGAACGTTTACTTACTCATGAGCGGGCGATTCGTTCTGTACTCAACGAACTACTACCAGTCCTTGATGACATCGATGGCGCAAAATCACACGGTGAGTTAACGGGTGGATTTAAGGCTGTTGCGGATCGCATTGCATCGACAACTGAACGCATCGGACTTACGAAGTTCGGCACCGAAGGCGAACTATTTGATCCAAATATTCACGAGGCACTGCAATCCGATACATCACCTGATGTCGCCGCACCCACTGCAACAAAGATTTTACAGTCCGGGTATAAATTCAAAGAGCATATTCTTCGCCCAGCTCGTGTGGCAGTAACAGAGCCAGAAGAAACTCCCGCCGCGGAGTAACTTATGGCTGCCAAAGATCTCTACGAGAAGGATTTCTACTCAATTCTCGGCGTCGACAAAAAAGCCAGCGCCGATGAAATTAAGAAGAAATACCGTTCTTTGGCACGCGAGTTGCACCCAGATAAAACTAAGGGCGATGACGCGCTAGAAGAGAAATTCAAAGCTGTCTCTGAGGCTTACGACATTCTTTCGGATTCAAGAAAGCGCGCAGAATACGATGAAGCCCGTTCGCTATTTGAACGAGGTGGATTCCGGGCGCCAATGGGCGGTCAGAATCAAGGTGGAGATTTCTCCGATTTATTCGGTGGCGGATCCCCCAATGACATCTTCGCAAACTTATTTGGCGGTGGCGGAATTCGTCGCGGCCCACGTAAAGGTCAAGATCTACAAACAGAATCAACAATTACATTTAAAGAAGCAGTATTTGGCACAACTCTTGAACTTAAACTTTCAACAGATGGTGGTAAATCACAAACAATTACCGCTCGCGTTCCTGCAGGCGTTAACGATGGCGCAAAAATTCGCGTCAAAGGTAAAGGCGCACCTGGTGAAGCTGGACCAGGTGATCTCTTTATCCTGTTGCAAGTAAAACCACATCCAATTTTTTCGCGCAAAGCAGAGAACATAACTCTCACCCTGCCCGTATCTTTTGTTGAAGCAACACTTGGTGCGGATATAAAAGTCCCAACGCTCGATGGTGAAGAGGTGACAGTCAGAATTGCACCAGGTACACCTAATGGACGCACACTTCGTGTTAAAGGTCGAGGAATTAAAAAGGGATCGATAACCGGAGATCTCTTGGCAACCATTGATGTGCAAGTGCCACAGAAAATTGAAGGCGAAGCAGCTGAAGCGCTCTTGAAGTTTGCAGAAATTACTGCAGCACATGATGTACGTCTTGAAATGAAAATGAAGGCGCTGCAATGAGTGAAGACAAGCGCGAAGAGATAGATGAGGCTGCCGGCCTTTATGTAATTTCAGTTGCGGCAGAGCTTTCAGGGCTACATCCACAAACCCTTCGCCAATACGATCGAATTGGACTTGTCTCTCCTTCACGCACCGTTGGTCGTAACCGCAGATATTCTCTGCGCGATATTGCATCCCTTCGCACAATTCAAAGACTTATTGGTGAAGGAATTAACCACGCCGGCATTAAAAGAATTATTGAACTCGAATCTGCGATGGCAAATATGGCACTGGAAGTTGCAAAACTTCGAATTGAAGTAGACGCGCTGTTAACTGAGAACCCGCCAAAATCGCTGGAATTACGTAAGAAATCGCAAGTAATCATTTACAAAGACGAGAAATAGAGAGATAGGCTGACCACTATGAGCGCACGCGATCAACTTAAAAACGAAATCATCAACAAGGCCGTTGTTCACGGAAAAGTCATTCTCTCTTCAGGTAAAGAGGCTGATTACTACGTGGATCTACGTCGCATCACTCTCGATCACGTTGCAGCCCCACTTGTCGGTCAGGTCATGCTTGATCTCACTAAAGATTTGGATTTCGAAGCAGTTGGCGGGCTAACACTTGGTGCTGACCCAGTTGCTACAGCGATGATGCATGTTGCAGCAAGCCAAGGTCGCGCACTGAACTCTTTCGTTGTACGCAAAGCTGAGAAAGCTCACGGGCTACAACGTCGCATCGAAGGACCAGATGTTAAGGGTAAGCGCGTTTTGGCTGTCGAAGATACATCTACAACTGGTGGATCAGTGTTGACAGCAGTAGAAGCGTTGAAAGAAGCTGGCGCAATTGTTGTAGGCGTTGCAGTTATTGTTGAACGCGGCGCGAAAGATGCAATTGATGCAGCAGGTTTGGAATACCGCACTGCATATTCACTTGCTGACTTGGGGCTTTAAGACCAATCTTTTTTTGTACGCCATTCGCGGAAGACTTCTACAAAAATAGGTAGCGTTGTTATAAAAATAATTAAGAGTGTAATTGGCAAGAGGTATGTGTCTAAAGATCCCTTTATCTTTTCACCTAAGTAGTAGCCCGCAATAACAATTCCATCCACCCAAACAATCGCGCTGATTGAATTCCAAAGAAAGAATTTCTTTTGGGAGATGCCGACAATTCCACACATCGGGTTAATCAACGTACGCACAAATGGTGTGAAGCGAGCAAGGAAGAGCGCCTTGCCAATCCCGTATTTCTTCAACCACTTTTCAGTTGCTGCAACCTTTGACTGGTTAAAAATTCGGCTATTTGGACGATCAAAGAGTTTCTTTCCATATTTATGGCCAATGAAATATCCGGTCTGAGATCCGGCGATCACACAAAGTGGCCCACCAATTAAAAGTCCGACTAACGGAAGCTGCACTCCACCCAGCGCCGCACTCGCGGCACCGGACGCTCCAACTCCTGCAAGAAAGAGGAGAGAATCGCCCGGAAAGAGCATTCCAACGAGCAATCCAGTCTCAGTAAACAAGATTGCGAGGATTCCAATGAAGCCAAAAGTGGAGATCAACGTCTCCGGGTGGAGCGAATTAATTAGAGAATCCATAAGTTGAGGATAAGGTACGCGCCATGTCTTTGGCACCCAGACCACACTTCCACTTTGCGCCTGCGCGCAATTGGATGAATGACCCGAACGGGCTCATTTTTTACCGTGGCAAGTACCACCTGTTCTTTCAATACAACCCTGTAGACAATCAATGGGGAAACATGTCATGGGGACATGCAACATCAACTGACCTAATTTCTTGGCAAGAGCACCCCGTAGCAATCCCATACACGCCAACACATGGAATTTTCTCTGGAAGCGCCGTTGTTGATTACTTCAATACGACCGAATTTGGTTCGCTTGAAAACCCCGCGATGGTTGCGATCTACACCCAACATCAACACGATGGTTTGCGACAAGCTCAATCTCTCGCCTACAGCACAGATGAAGGACTTACCTGGCAGCGTTATGAAGGAAATCCAGTTCTTGATTTAGAGATGAAAGATTTCCGTGACCCAAAAGTAGCGTGGAATACAGTTAACGAAGCATGGGTGATGAGCGTTGTAAAACCACACGACCACACTGTCTGCTTCTACCAATCACAAAATTTAAAATCATGGACGCTCTTAAGTGAGTTCACAAACCAGAACGGCACCGATGGCGTCTGGGAGTGCCCAGACCTATTCCCATTGCCTGTTAATAACAATCCGGATGAGATCAAGTGGGTATTAATGATTTCCGTAAACCCTGGGGGAATCACCGGTGGATCGGGAACCCATTACTTCATTGGTGATTGGAATGGAAAAGAATTTATTGCAGATGACCGGATGACTCGTTGGTTGGATTACGGTCGCGACAATTACGCCGGAGTCACATTCAACGATGTGCCAGATAATCGTCGCATCTACATTGGTTGGATGAACAACTGGGATTATGCGAAAGAGATTCCAGCAAACCCAGCCCGTGGATCTATGACAATTCCTCGCGAACTCTCACTTACAAAAACTGAAGGTAAAATTACTCTGATTCAAAATCCGGTAAATGAAATTAACGAATCCAAAATTGATGATCAACGATTTATAATTACACCTTCTGCCACAAAGTCAGGAATTCGATATGCTCGAGAAGATGGCGCATCTTTTGATATTGGATACGACAGTGAAAGAAAAGAAATTTACATCGATCGCACCGATGCATGGTTCGATATCAATTCAACATCGGTACACGCAGCGCCCTTTGTCGCAACAAAACCTTTCGAGATCCGTGTCATCACCGACAACGGCTCAGTCGAAGTATTTGTCGACGGCGGGCGCGTCTCAATCACAGATCTGGTCACACCGGAAGCTACACACTGGTTGCCCAGCGCTTTTTGAGCCTATCCACGCTCAGAAAGACTGTAAAAAGACTGTAAAAACCTGAAAAAATTGATTACTTCGTTATCACCGAAACCCCCTGCGTACCCCTTCTGTCCAGTAATTTTCACCGACCCGGAAGTAGGACACAGCTGTTCCTGCCTCCACCCCTTGAAAGGAAATATTGATGAAGAAGTTTACAAAGTTAGGTGCTCTCGCAGTTGCGTCAGCACTTTCTTTGACTGTTCTAGCAACTGCTCCAACAGCATCTGCTGCAACATGTGCAAAGAAGACAACGGTAGAAATGCTTGGAACAATCAAGCCTGAAATTCAGGTTGAGTTCCTTGCAGCAGTTAAGGCTTACAACGCTAGCCAGAAGTGCTACACGCTAAAGTCGATCCCTGGCGATCGCAACCTCACATTCCTTCAGAACGTAACACCAAAGTACGCCGCGAAGAATGCTCCAACAATCATGTACACACTCCAAGAGATTCCTGACATGGCTGACAAGGTCATGGACTGGAAGGGAACAAAGCTTGTAAAGCTTGTTTCACCAGGACTTCTTGCTGCAGCTAACGTTGGCGGAAAGCAAGTTGGTATCCCATCAACAGCTGAAGCTTTCGGACTTCTTTACAACAAGAAAGTTCTCGCTGATGCAGGTATTGATCCAAAGAAGATCACAACTCGCACAGAACTAGAAGCAGCATTCAAGACACTTCAAGCAAAGGGCAAGAAGGCAGTTCACTTCTCAGCTATCTGGTGGTCACTTGGTGCACACTTCACAAACATTTACCACACAAATGCAGCAAAGACTCATGAAGGCCGCTTGGCTGTTCTTGATTCATTGTCAGATGGAAAGAAGGATCTCTCATCAGATCCTGTCTTCAAGAACTGGCTTGCAACATTTGATCTTCTTAAGAAGTACAACGGTTCAACTACAAACCTCACTGACACTGAATACCCAGCTTCAATTGCAAGCCTTGCAAGCGGAGATTACGGATTCTTGTTCCAAGGTAACTGGACTGAACCTGACCTAATTAAGGGTGCTGCCGGAACTGATTTCGGCATCATGCCTGTCCCAGTTAGCACAGATGCAAAGGCATACGGAAATGATTCAATTCCTGTCGGCGTACCTGGCTACTTCATGATCGATGCTAAGCAGTCAACAAAGGCAGAGCGCGATGGAGCAATCGACTTCCTAACATGGCTCTACACATCACCAGCAGGACAGAAGGCTGTTGCTAACCCAGCAACAAAGGGTGGCATGGGCTTCATCCCTGTCTACAGTGGCTTCAAGGTTCAACCAGCTACAAACATGGCGCGTGAAATCGCAACATATGTTGGCGCAGGAAAGACACTTGAGTGGATCAATACCTACTACCCAGCAGGTCTCCAAGAGACAGTTGGAAAGGTATCTATGCAGCAGTACTTCACCGACAAGATCAGCGCAGCTGAACTTGCAGCGGCGATAGAAGCTGCATGGAAGGGCTCAGTAAAGACCTGGCGTGGGGCTAAGAAGTAATTTCTTAGAAACACTTTCAAGTCAAAAAAAGAGTAAATAGAATAATCCTGGGGCGAGACAACTCGCCCCAGGATTATTTTTCTTAATATACGACTAACCAGTCAATTGAGCGGTGAAGGAGATAAGGTGCGAAAGACGCGAACTGCGAAAAAGTTTCTAAAATTCGCATCCATTCCGCTTACAATCTTCACGATTGTCCTTGTAGTTCCTTTTGTAAATGGTTTTTACTACACCCTGACCGATTGGGATGGATTCGAAGCAACTAAATTTGTTGGATTCTCAAATTACACAAAGTCATTCCAAGATCCAACATTCTGGAGCACTCTTCGATTTACATCACTCTTTGTGGTTGTCTCACTCATCGCAGTCAATGTGGTTGCATTTGGATTAGCGCTCATCGTGACTTCTAAGCTTCGTAGCAGAAATATTCTGCGCACTTTCTTCTTTGTACCAAACCTCATCGGTGGTGTAATCCTCGGTGTTATCTGGCAATTCATCTTCAACAGCGCACTAGTATCCCTGGCAAATAAATATGACTGGACGCTCTTCAAGGAATCATGGTTACAAGATACAAATAAAGCCTTTTGGGCCCTTGTTATTGTGACTGTGTGGCAATCCTCCGGTTACATGATGATTGTTTACATCACAGGCCTAGTATCAATCGAAACGGAAGTACTTGAAGCTTCTCAGATTGATGGTGCTTCACCTATGCGCACCTTGCTTGCTATCAAGATTCCATTGATGGCGCAGGCGTTCACAATTGCGCTCTTCTTAACCCTACGCGCAGGCTTTATGGCCTATGACGTCAACGTTGCACTAACTGGCGGAGGGCCATTTCGGACCACAGAATTAATCTCGATGCATATCTTCCAAGATGCCTTCCTCAATGGAAACTTCGGAACGGGACAATCAAAAGCGGTAATCATGTTCTTGATGGTCGCTATCGCAGCTCTTGTCCAAGTGACAATCTCAAAGAGATATGAGGTGCAACGATGAGTGCACGTGCGCGCCTAGCAAAGCGAATTACTTTTATTGTTGGATCGATCTTGGCTTTCGCTTATGTAACGCCATTTCTCTTAGTCTTCGTCAATTCAGTGAAGCTAAAACCTGAGATTCTGGAGAATCCGCTCTCACTCCCTGTAAGTATTACGTGGGAAAACTTCCAAGAAGCACTTACGAAGATGAACTTCTTCCGCTCACTTACCAACTCGATCATCATCACCGTCTTAAGCGTTTCGCTACTTATAGTTTTCTCTTCAATGTTGGCATATTTCTTAGCGCGTACTAAATCTAAATCAACTAAGTACATATTCCTCGTACTTGTTACTTCAATGATTGTTCCCTTTCAAGCCCTGATGATTCCATTCATGGCACGTTTTGCTCCCTTTGTTTCTTGGAATAACCGTGCGGCGCTGATCTTCTTCTATATTGGTTTCGGAGTAGCGCTATCTACCTTTTTGTATCACGGCTTCATCTCAACTATTCCGACAGAAATTGATGAGGCAGCCTCAATTGATGGAGCCTCCGACATGGTGGCGTTCTGGAAAATCATCTTTCCTATGATGCGTCCAATCACTGCAACGGTGGCGATCATCAACGCTCTCTGGATCTGGAACGACTTCCTGCTTCCGCGACTTGTCCTCACCGAAGAGTCACAGACGCTCCCGCTCTCGACCTACCTCTTCTATGGTCAATATTCGATCGAGTACGGGCAGGCGATGGCGGGTCTGGTCCTTGCCGTCCTTCCGATTGTGATTTTCTACCTCATACTTCAGAAGCAGTTCATCTCAGGTATCTCCCAAGGAGCCGTGAAGTAGCCCTTCGCCCGATCTTTTCACGCTCATA
>CAEZTX010000019.1_pt1 | contig 9345 bp, 9 predicted proteins | sample 7264321 | NCBI WGS metagenome assembly CAEZTX01 (sample SAMEA6813814, study PRJEB35770) | uncultured Candidatus Planktophila sp. | biome: Freshwater; feature: Freshwater reservoir; material: water | place: Czech Republic | collected 2017-08-18 | depth 0.5m m
AATGGAACAACTGGCGAGGCTCCAACTACAAAGTCTTCTGAAAAGCTTGAGATCATCAAAGTTGTAAAGAGCACTGTGGGATCTCGAGTGAAAGTTCTCTCGGGCGCAGGCGATAATGAAACGTCCTACACAGTTGAACAAGCAAAGCGTTCTGCCGATGCTGGTGCAGATGGACTCCTCATCGTTACCCCTTATTACAACAAGCCACCACAGGCAGGTATTGAAGCGCACTTTAAGGCTGTTGCTAGCGCAACAGATCTTCCAATCATGATGTATGACATTCCTGGTCGCACTGGCGTAGAGATTGAGAGCGACACAATTGTTCGACTCTTTGAACTACCAAACATTGTTGCTCTCAAGGATGCAAAGGGCAATCTCGCAGCAACTTCAGATGTAATCGCTCGTTGCGGAATTCCTGTCTATTCAGGGGATGACATTCTTAACCTGCCATTTTTATCAATCGGTGCAGTTGGTTTTGTCTCTGTCTGTGGCCACACAGTGGGTAGCGAACTTAAGGAGATGCTCGATGCCTGGTTTGCGGGGGATACTGCCCGTGCGCTCGAGATTCACCAGAGACTCATTCCAGTATTTAAGGGAACCTTTAAAACACAAGGTGCAATTTTGACCAAGGCAGCAATGAATCTGATGGGTCTGCCTGGTGGCACCACACGACTTCCTCTTGTAGATGCAACACCAGCTCAGATCGCTACCCTGCGCGAAGATCTCATCGCCGGTGGCGTGCAGCTTGGCTAGCGTAATTTGATATGACGAATCCACATCCCAATTTAGGAACTCCGCCAAAACTTGTATCTGGTGGAATGCGCATCGTCGCTCTCGGTGGCATCGCTGAAATCGGTCGCAATATGACTGTGTACGAATGTAAAGGCAAATTACTTATTGTCGATTGCGGTGTTCTTTTTCCTGAGGATAATCAACCAGGAATTGATTTAATCCTTCCTGATTTTTCATATATTCGTGAACGCCTAGATGATGTAATCGCGATAGTCCTTACTCATGGCCACGAAGATCATATTGGTGCAGTTCCGTACCTTCTACGTGAGCGGGGAGATATTCCTTTATATGGATCGCCCCTCACTCTTGCTCTGATTACAGCAAAACTTAAAGAACATCGAATTACGGCACTCACTCGCGAAGTTCGCGAAGGTATGACAGAAGACGTTGGTCCTTTTGAGCTCGAGTTTGTGGCGGTAAACCACTCGATACCTGATGCACTTGCAATCTCCATTCGCACAGATGCGGGCCGAGTCCTTCACACCGGTGACTTTAAAATGGATCAGCTACCACTCGATGGTCGCCTCACTGATCTGCGCACCTTTGCCAGAATGGGTGAAGAAGGCGTAGATATCTTCCTCGTTGATTCAACAAATGCGGATGTTCCTGGCTTTACTCCATCCGAGCGCGAAATTATGCCGGCCCTCAATCGTGTGATCGCTTCAACTAAGCGGCGAGTGATCGTTGCATCTTTCTCATCACACGTTCACCGCGTTCAACAAGTAATTGACGTCGCGGCAGAGCATGGTCGCAAAGTTGTCTTCATCGGTCGCTCAATGGTTCGCAACATGAAAATCGCACAAGAGATGGGATACCTCACCGTACCTCCCAATATGGTTTTAGATTCTAAGGATCTTGAAACCTACGGAGATAACGTTGTCTTGATTTGTACGGGTTCGCAAGGTGAACCAATGGCGGCCCTTTCTCGCATGGCTAACGGTGATCATCAGATTCGAGTAGGCGATGGTGACACTGTCATTCTTGCTTCATCGCTGATTCCGGGTAATGAAAATTCAGTCTTTCGCGTCATCAACGAGCTCACACGTTTTGGTGCAAAGGTCGTTCACAAAGCGAATGCCATGGTGCACGTATCTGGCCACGCCGCTGCAGGAGAGCTTCTCTATTGCTACAACATCGTCAAGCCTAAGTACGCACTACCAGTTCACGGCGAGTGGAGACATTTGAAGGCAAATGCTCAACTTGCTATCGAATCAGGCGTCCCACGCGAAAACGCATTCATTATTGAAAATGGAATTGTTGTCGATCTTATTGATCACGTTGCCGAAGTAGTTGGCTCGGTTCCTTGTGGGTTCGTCTATGTAGATGGGCAGAGCATCGGTGATATCACCGAATCATCCCTAAAAGATCGACGAATTCTCGGTGAAGAAGGATTTATCTCTGTCTTTGTAGTTGTTGAGGCGCAGAGTGGAAAGATCATCTCTGGCCCAGATATACATGCTCGAGGATTTAATGAAGATGAAGCGTTATTTGATGAAGTCAAGAAAGAGATTGAGAAAGCCTTAGCTCGCGCCGTTGCTGATGGAATTGATGGAACCCATCAATTGCAGCAGGTAGTACGACGGACTATTGGAAATTGGGTCGGACAAAAACATCGGCGCCGTCCGATGATTGTTCCCGTAGTTGTTGAGGTCTAACTGATAATATAAAAGGTGTGGCCAAGAAAAAGACTCGCACAAAGCAGGGTTCATCCTTCCTTGCAGTCGTAGGCCGTGCCGTCAGCGCCACCTGGTCCGCTCTAGCTAAAGCCCTTGGCTCATCTGTTCGCTTTTTAGCGCGCGGTGCTAAAGATCTTGATCCGGCTCATCGACGTGATGGGGCAGGGTTGATCGTTCTCATTCTTGCCTTCGCTTCTCTCGTTGGTACATGGTTTAAATCAGAGAGCATCTTGAGTGATTTTCTCTACGCCGTTTTCTATGGTGCTTTTGGCAAGATCGGTTTCTTTGCCCCAATCATCCTTGGATACTTTGCATTTCGAATCTTCAGAAAGCCAGAAGATAGTAAATCTCTCGGCCGAATAGTTATCGGAGTCCTGATTCTTCTGATTTCCAGTACCGGATTCATTCATTTTGTATCTGGCTTTGCTGCTCCTGCAGATGGCGCAACGGATATGCGCAACGGCGGAGGTTTACTTGGATACGGTGTTGCTCTTCCGTTAGAACGCCTCATGACAGAAGTACTCGCGCAGCCATTCCTAGTGTTGCTCTTTTTCTTTGGGTTATTGATTACGACCGCAACTCCTTTCTCTGCGGTGCTCACTAAGGCTTCAGCGCTATTCTCATGGATTTGGGCTAAGCGACCAGAACGCAAGGAAGAAGAAGATTTCGAAATTACAGATACACCACCATTTGATTCACCGGTAGTTGGCTGGCATCCAGATCCAGAAGAAGATGAAGCAATAGATGAGAATGAATTTGATAAGGAATTTACAGTTGAGACTCCACGACCAACGGTTCCTCTTGCGAGCACGGCGACCAGCGGGGGCGTAGCTAAGCGAATCGAGCAACTTCTTCTTACTGGAGACTCGACCTACGAACTTCCACCGCAAGACTTATTGCGTACAGGCCCAGCAGCAAAGAGTAAGAGCAAGGCTAATGACACAGTTGTTGCTGCTCTCACTGAAGTCTTTAAACAATTTGAAATTGATGCCGAAGTAACTGGCTTTATGCGCGGGCCAACTGTTACACGCTACGAAGTTGAATTGGGTAATGCGGTCAAGGTTGAGCGAATTACCGCGCTTGCCAAAAACATTTCATATGCGGTGGCAAGTAGCGATGTCCGAATCCTCTCTCCTATTCCTGGAAAATCTGCCGTCGGTATTGAAATTCCAAATGCTGACCGTGAAATCGTCGCTTTAGGTGATGTCATGCGCTCCTCAGTTGCCGGACAAGACCACCACCCAATGCTTGTGGCACTTGGAAAAGATGTAGAAGGTAATTTTGTCTGTGCAAACCTAGCGAAAATGCCACATCTTCTTGTAGCGGGTGCAACAGGGGCTGGAAAATCATCAATGATCAATGCGATGATTTCATCAATTTTAATGCGCGCAACACCAGATGATGTCCGACTTGTTCTTATTGATCCAAAGCGAGTAGAGCTCACCGCCTATGAAGGTATTCCACATCTGATTACACCGATTATCACCAACCCAAAGAAGGCAGCGGATGCACTGACCTGGGTTGTTCGTGAGATGGATCTGCGTTATGAAGATCTGGCAACATTTGGTTTTAGACATATCGATGATTTCAATAAGGCTGTTCGCGCCGGCAAGGTCAAACCTCCAGAAGGAAGCGATCGAGTAGTTGAGCCTTACCCATATTTACTTGTCATCATCGATGAGTTGGCCGACCTTATGATGGTTGCCGCACGCGAAGTTGAAGAGTCTGTTGTTCGTATTACACAATTGGCACGTTCTGCGGGAATTCACTTAGTTCTCGCTACGCAACGTCCAAGCGTTGATGTAGTGACCGGCCTCATTAAGGCGAACGTCCCATCACGACTCTCTTTCGCGACATCTTCTCTTGCAGATAGTCGAGTAATTCTCGATAGCCCAGGAGCTGAAAAACTTGTTGGACAAGGTGATGGTCTCTTTATTCCGATGGGAGCATCACGAGCTATTCGTATTCAGGGTGCTTATATTTCAGAACGCGAGATTGAGGCAATTGTTGGCCATGTAAAGAAACAACTTTCACCGCGATATCGCGAAGATGTCACCGCACCTCCTGCTTCGACTAAGCAGATAGATAAAGAGATCGGTGATGATCTTGATTTACTCTGTCAGGCGGTTGAATTGGTAGTTGGCACACAGTTTGGTTCAACTTCTATGTTGCAGCGTAAATTGCGCGTCGGCTTTGCAAAGGCTGGTCGTTTGATGGATTTGATGGAGTCTCGTGGAATTGTTGGACCATCCGAAGGTTCTAAGGCTCGCGTTGTAATGGTCAAAGCCGATGAACTGGAATCGGTTTTAGCTACGCTTCGCGACTATTGAGTCTCACCCCGTTAAGAAAAAATTCACCCTAATACGGCTAGGTTGGATGGTCACTATCACCCTACAATTTGATTGAGGGATGAATAATCACCCTCACCAAATTAGATCGTTGGTGCTATGACACTCGGTGAGTTCTTGCAAAAAGCGCGCGAAGACGCGGGCTTTAGCGTTGACGAACTCGCACACATTGTAAATCTTCGCCCCGGTCTTATTCGCGCGATGGAATCAAATGATTTTCTCCCTTGTGGCGGAGATACCTATGCACGGGGACACATTAGAAATATTTGCCAAGCTACAGGTTCTAACGCTAAAGAACTTCTTGCGATGTATGAAGCAGAACACTCTGTAGATTCACGATCAATTCATTCCCAACTTGTCGATAACAACGCCGCCGCTATCCGCAGTGAAAATCGAAAGTTGTCCTGGAAAGTTCTCGTCGGTGCCTCACTATCTGTTGTACTACTTATTGGAGTTGCTCAATTTGCCCTCAGCGCAATTGAGTCAGAGCCTGCAACAACATCGATGGTTGTGGAAGAGGTTGAGCCGTCTCAAACGCCCACACCTTCACCAACTCCATCAGCCGCCCCAACTGCAACTACATCGACGATGACAGGTGAGTTAACTTTGTCGATTTCGGCGACTCGAGGAAACTCAAATATTGACGTGGTCATCGGGGGAGAAAGCGTTTATAAAGGTCCACTATTTCAAGGCGAGTCCAAAACATTTGTTGGAGAAGAATCGATATCAATCTACTTAGGTAATGCGGGCGATCTTGATCTAACTCTCAATGGTGAGAAATTAGCTCCATTAGGTGAGCGAAATCAGGAAATCCGTAAGACTTTTAGAGCCAAGTAAGGTCGCACACTGTACTATCTGACAAATGAGTCGGACAGTTGCAATAGTCACAATGGGCTGCGCTCGAAATGATGTCGACTCCGAAGAGTTAGCGGGCCGTCTCGAGGCTGATGGGTGGACATTAGTCGCAGATGTAGAAAATGCAGAAGTCGCCGTTGTTAACACATGCGGCTTTATTGAATCGGCGAAGAAAGACTCTGTAGATGCCTTGCTTGAGGCTAATTCCCTCAAAGGTCATGGCCTCACTCGCGCAGTTGTAGCTGTTGGCTGTATGGCTGAGCGTTATGGAAAAGAGTTAGCTGAAGCGCTACCCGAAGCCGATGCGATTCTTGGATTTGATGATTATCAAGATATCTCAGCACGCTTGCAGTCAATTATTTCCGGGCAAAGTCATGTGGCGCATACTCCTCGAGATCGACGTTCCTTACTTCCGATCGCACCAGTTGACCGGGCCAAAGCTCGAGATGAAAATTATGAATCATCCCTTGGTGCTGGAGGTTCTATCTTCCGAAAGCGATTAGGTGATGCGCCATGGGCACCGCTGAAAATTGCATCAGGTTGTGACCGACGATGTTCATTCTGCGCGATCCCATACTTCAGAGGATCATTTGTCTCACGCAGACCTACCGAGGTTTTGAAAGAAGCAGAATGGCTTGCTCAGAACGGGGTCAGTGAACTCTTTCTAGTCAGTGAAAACACAACGTCCTATGGAAAAGATCTAGGCGATCTCATGTTGATGGAGAAGATTCTTCATGAGTTTGGCGAAATTCCCGGAGTTGAACGAGTTCGCCTCTCTTACTTACAACCGGCAGAGATGCGTCCCTCACTTCTGCAAGCAATGATCTCTACCGATAAAGTTGCACCTTACTTTGATCTCTCTTTCCAGCATGTGAGCCCAACCTTGCTGCGACGTATGCGACGCTTTGGCGATAGCGAGAAATTCTTACATCTGATCACTCAGATTCGTGCGCTCTCCCCAGAGGCCGGAATTAGATCAAATTTCATCGTTGGATTTCCTGGTGAAACTGAAGAAGACTTCAATCTCTTGGCAGATTTCATTACCCAAGCGCAACTAGATGCGATCGGTATTTTTGGATACTCAGATGAAGATAAGACAGAAGCGCTAGAGCTATCTGACAAGTTAGATGAGGAAATCATTGCAGAACGGGTCCAATCGCTCTCATCTCTAGCGGACGAAATGGTTACTTTGCGCGCTGCCACTCGCATCGGCGAGCACGTGCGCGTACTCATCGAAGATGAAGAGAATCAGGAGGGCCGCGCTGCCCACCAAGGCCCCGAGGTTGATGGAACAACTTCATTTGTCGGAACCTCATTTAAAGTTGGAGAATATGTGGATGGAGTTGTTATCCAGTCACTCGGCGCAGATTTGATTGCGCAGCCACTATGAAAAAGTATTTCTCGCCAAATGCAATCACCATTGCACGTATTGTTCTGATCCCATTCGGTGTCTACGCCATATTCAAAAATGGTGGCGATGATTCAACTTGGCAGGTAATTGCATGGTGTATCTACTTTGTGTTGGGAATGTCCGACCTTCTTGATGGGTACTTGGCTCGCGCTACTAATCAAGTGAGTGAGCTGGGTAAATTCTTAGATCCGGTGGCAGATAAAGCGCTGATCGGCTCGGCGATGATCTCTCTGTCAATCCTGGGCAGATTTCCGTGGTGGATAACTATTTTGATTTTGGCACGCGAAATTGGAATTACCCTCTTTCGTTTATCGGTGATTAAAAATGGGGTCATTCCAGCCAACCGCGGAGGCAAGATCAAGAGCACGTTCCAGAGCTTTGGAGTTGGATTCTTCATGCTCCCACTACCTGAAAGTTTGTACTGGTTCCGGGATGGATTTATTGCTGTAGCAATAGTTCTCACTATCGTCACCGGCGTTAACTATGTACGATTGGCAATGAAGAAACCGTAAGTTTATGCGAGGGAGGGAAGATGTCACTCACCTCTGAAGTATCTTCAATGGTTAAAGAAATCATTCGAACTCTTGGTGAAGGCAATGAGTCACTCGTCACTGCCGAATCAATAACAGCTGGCGGATTGAGTTCGGCAATAACATCAGTTGAAGGTTCATCCCAAATCTTTCTAGGTGCCATTGTTGCCTACCAAGACCATGTTAAATCAGAGGTTCTCGGCATTGATGAAGCGGTAATTGCAACCCACACTGTTTATAGCCAAGAAGTTGCGATCGCAATGGCGCAAGCAGTTCGCTTGAAATTCGGCGCAACATGGGCAATTGCAACAACGGGAGTCGCAGGACCTGGTCCATCTGACGGAGTTCCATCCGGCACGGTCTGGGTCGCCATCGATGGTCCGGTTACCCAGAGTTTGGAACTTTCTCTCGCAGGTGGGCGTGAAAGCGTGCGAAACGCCACCGTTGCCACTGCAATCGGCTCATTTACGCGTATCCTTAGAGAACGAACACGTCAAGCGACTACGGATTAGGAGGGGCGGCGATGGTATTACTACGTGAAGCAGTTGGTTCATCACTACGCGCTGCCCGAACAGAACAATCTCGAACACTCCGTGATGTTGCACGTGAAGCCCGTGTTTCATTAGGTTATCTCTCAGAAGTTGAACGAGGCCAAAAAGAAGCGTCCTCTGAATTATTGAATGCAATTTGTGAAGCACTCGGTCTTCAACTTTCAGTTCTTTTGAGTGATGTCACTGTTCAGATCGCATCTGGCGAGATTGCAAAGCTCTCCGTTGTCGACGCAGCCTAAATACGCCACACAAGGCGCATCCCATCGCCGTACTGAAGATGCGATACTTCAAGCAACGAAAGTTTTAGTTTCGCAATCAGGTCTTACTAAAATTTCAATGATTGATATCTCATCTGCATCTGAAGTAGCGCGCGCAACTTTGTATAATCATTTTCGCGATAAGCAGTCAGTAATCGAAGCCCTTTTAGCCTCTGAAGTTTCACGAATTATCGAGTTATCTAAATCTGCTGGCACTCCAGCCGATGCACTGGAATCACTCTCAATCGCAATATCTACTGATAGCGCGCTCAACGGACTTCGTGAGCATGATCCAGCGCTCATTGCTCAACTTCTCATTCACAGTGAGCACCCTCTCTATTTGGAACTAGCCCGAGCAATTTACGCCCTCACTCAATCGCAGAGCGCTACCGGCCTGGCCATGCGATGGCTATTGGGACAGGCTGTACAGCCGCTGACCCCAGAGCAATCTCGCGAACAGGCAGCCCTTCTCGTTGAGAACACACTCTTCTAGTTCATGCACCTGCAAAGAGATTGCAACTGATGAGAATTTCAGACTTACGCAATCGAATTGAACTTTCTTTCGGTCCCGAGTGGGCGCCTTCGTTCAGTAAAGATATTGCAATTTCAGAGCTAGGAAGCAAAACAGTTGATGAAGCATTAGCCGCGGGCGTTGAAGCGGCCGATATTTGGCGGGCAGTATGCAATGCACACCCCGCAGAGACACTTGCTCACAAATATTAAATGCAAATTCTTTGCAGAAATTCTTGATATAGATCACCCTAAATTAATGTGAGAAAAATTGTTTTCTCGCTATCTGACAACTACAGTACGCATCATGTTTACAAAGAGACGCGTGATTGATTACTGCCGCGTTAGTACCTGTATCTGTCGTTAACACCTCGACCATCTAAATACCTTCTTTTTCTTTTCCTCCAAACTTTCA
>CAEZTX010000021.1_pt1 | contig 9146 bp, 9 predicted proteins | sample 7264321 | NCBI WGS metagenome assembly CAEZTX01 (sample SAMEA6813814, study PRJEB35770) | uncultured Candidatus Planktophila sp. | biome: Freshwater; feature: Freshwater reservoir; material: water | place: Czech Republic | collected 2017-08-18 | depth 0.5m m
CATGCGGGAAAAGACGTCGGACACATCGTCATTATTCAAACCTTTAAGAGCCTTACAGATAACGGCATCGTTAATGACGCTATCGGTGAGAGCGCTGCGATGAAGGCTTGGATGGAGAAGAATAAAGATATGGATTCAGCAACAATGATCAGCCATGATCTCTATTCAGAAGAAGCGTAAGTAGCGCACTTCCTATCCAACTTGGGTACGATTCTGCCTTCGAACTTATTGAAAGAAGGAAATCATGGGCGCTTGCACCTGCACATACACAAGAGATGAAGAGAAGAACTGCGACGGAACGCACAAGGTTGTTAAGGCGGTTAAGGCTGAGATGGCTGAAAAGCTCGAAGCTAACGGTTTCCCGCACGCTGCAGAATACGTAAAGAACAACTAGTTCATACTTACTTGGGGAAATATCCTTCAATCATTCCTCGGACGAACTCTGCACGATTCTCCGAGGAAAGGTTGAGGATTCCCGCCTTCACGGCAGCCACAGGGAAATACAAGTTAGCAATCTGAGACATCCGCTCTTCGGTGACCTGACCGGACTTAATGCTATTAATGAGCTCAGTTGCACCAGGAAGAACTGCGATATTCATCTGATCTACATAGTCAGTGTTCTCTAGAATCTTTTTGCCTTCATCTAAACCGAGTGCATACGCATCTCCACCTGGTAGCAGGTCAGTGAATTGTGATGTCACGCTAGATACTTGCGATCCAAGTCCAGATACGAAGTTCATGGCAGTACTTCCTAGGAATAGAAGTGCTGCTAGTGATGCTGCGATAACGGCGAGTTTCTTCATAGTCATAGATTACTTTCGCAAAGATCAAACGTCTTGTTGAAAGTGATGGACATTTTGTACAGAACTTCTAAACTAAAAGTAGCCGCATCGGAATTAACTAGTTACTCTCATGACATGAAGCGCCAGGCGATCACATGGATTGTCATTATTCTTGCCTCGCTCGCTCTTGGCTTTTTTGTTGATGCACGAGCAAATGCCACTCTAGGTAAACCACAGTTAGAGATCTCTAGCGTTGATATTCCGCGCTCACATGTTCAATCCTCAAATGGAGAACGTGGCGCAGCGATAACTGCGCTAAATGATGGTCGATACCTTTTGGGCGGAGGCAAGAATGGCTTCGCGCTCTATCTCTTTGACCCAGCCAATGGCAGCGAGAAGATTCTTGGAAAGGTAGAGAACTACACCCAACGCTTTAATGATTCACGTTTTGCAATCACCGATATCGGCATTCTCACGCAAAGTGCTAACCGAGTAGATGCTGTGGTCTCTTATCCGCGCTATGACCGCACTCGCGATTGTGTCAGCGTTGTACTTGGTGCATACCAAATCGATCTTGGTGCAAAACCATCGGTGAAGCGCACCGCAACCTGGTTTACCAGCAAGCCATGTGTACCCGTTGGCGCTGTCCAACATGCAGCTGGCCGCATCGAAGTCATCGATAAATCGAGCGTTTACATGACGGTGGGGGATTTAGGTTTCACCAAGATTGATCAAGTAAAAACCCGTCAAGATCTTGGCTCAGTATTCAAAATCAATAAATCCAAAGTAGAGAAGATTTCACAAGGCCATCGCAATCAGCAGGGAATCCTCTTAATTGGAAACGATCTCTACACCTCAGAACACGGTCCACGCGGAGGCGATGAACTCAATCTCATCGTTCGCGGACAAGATTATGGATGGCCAGCAGTTTCCTACGGCCAACCATATTCATTAGGAGACTATATAAAGCCCGGAGCAACCGGCAGCCACGAAGGATTTACTAAGCCTCTTACCTATTGGGTTCCTTCCGTTGCACCAACAGAGCTAGTTCAACTTCCAAGCACATGGGGCCAGTGGTCTTCCCAGATAGTCATGGGAACCTTACGCGAAGAGTCGCTGATGTTCATACAACTAACTAATCGCACCACAGTAGGTGAGATCAGCACAGTCAACGTTGGCGAACGCATTCGCGATCTTGAGATAAGCAAGGATGGTCAGATCATCGCCACCACTGACAGTGGCAAACTCCTGACCATTTCATCAGCACAGCGCTAGAGCAGCACCGAAGCATTCTCTTGCAGTCTTTCGCTTAATTTAGCTTTCAAGGCTCTGGTATTTCGCTAGACCAACAGGGAGAATATTCACCAGTGAAGGCCAGTTTCCAGACGTGGGATGTATTGGCATCGGCTGAGTTGAATTGGTGGTGAATTAAATGGGCTTCTTGGAAGATATGTATCAGATGAGATTGGATGCTCAATTACACGACCATAAACTTCGACTGGAGGCGATCTCTAATCAATTCAATCAACTCACCTCAGGTGTGAATGAACTTTTTGAAAAACTCCAAGAAGCCCAGAGTGATGAACTTGAGTTTTACGCGGAATTTCATGTCTACGAGGCATTCAATGAACTCAACCAGAGATATCAGAGGTTCTGGGATGAGGCCAATGCTGCTCGTGAATTAAACCAGCGAAACACTAATTGGGATCAATTCGCGGAGACTATACAAAATCGACTTTACCCTTTAGCTCTCGAATATGTTGAACCGGCTGGAAAACTAGCGGGTAATTTACCTAATGTAATTGCAATGTGTATGTATTGGCCGGTTGTGGTTGCAGAGACCGAAAAAGCTAACAAGCAATTAGATTTTGATTACTCGGAGTTTTCAGAGATAGATTTTGATCCAAATATCCTCCTTGAACTGCAGGCAAAGATGCATGGTGCCTACGATGCCATGGATGCGTTGGGCGATAATCTCATTGAAGAGTGGGAAGCTTTTGGGGAGTATGAGGATAATGGCTGGCGCGAAGAATTTGATGAACACCTCGATATCTTTAAAGATTCAATCGTGCAAATCGAAAAGTACTCAAATCAGGCTCGATCACTCTTTAGGAGCCTCTGGGAAATCAAAAAACAGGTAGAACTTTCGCAAGGTGCAGCAAAGCTAACGTCGGCAGATGATGCCATTACACGTATTGAAAAACTGGCTGGGCTCCTTGATAAGGGCCTCATCACTCAAGCAGAATTTGATGAGAAGAAGGCAAAACTTCTAGAAGAAATCTAGAAGTTACTTTGAAGCAATGCGTCTGGCTTCACTATTAACTGGCTTGGGAATACCTTGATCGTTGAATTCAAAGAGAGCAATATCTTTCTCATCTGCGCGATCAATCGCCTTCTGTGTGTAACCAGATAGCGAGAAGTAGAGCTCATCCTTTCCGCTACCTTCGGCGGAACCATGAAACTCATTAATTTCAGTTCGACTAGTCTTTACATTTCGATACTTAACTTGAGCAAGTGCGCGACTAGCGATCACGTCTAAGCCGCCATCCGGACCAACCGGTGTTGCCTTCGCATCGTAATAACCCCAATAGACCATCCACTTAGCAGCAATCAACTCAGCATCTCGAGGCGTCAAGTTGTATTGTGGACTTGGCATCTTCTTTAAATCTTCGAGAGATTTTTTTGCGGAAGCATGGCCCTTGATGGCTGCCTTTTCAAACCATCGCAGCGCTGCCGCGATATTGTCTTCTTTCTTATACAACACAGCTAAGTTGTACATGGAAGTAGTCTCACCACTTTCAGCAGCCTGCTTCCAATAATGCTCAGCATCTCGCATCCGTCCAGCGTTAAAATCTATTGTTCCAACATAGAGACTAGCTTTCGCCCAATCTCTGCTCGGACCAGTGACCACCTTAGAAAAGAACTTACGAGCAATAAGTAAGTCACCTACCTTGTAGGCCTGACGGGCTAACTTATACGCGGCATCCAAATCTCCCTGATTTGCTTGGCGTAGTAGTTGGCGTCGCTCAGTGCGGACTTTCTTGTCACCTTCGTGGAAGAAGTGTCGAAAATAGTCAAACATTTGCCAAGAGTAGTTATAACTTGCCATTTCATCTAGGCGAAAGTGGGGCTATCAGGTACTTTGCTTCCACACGGAAACGAGGGTCACATGGCAGATATTGTTCGACGCAGCTCAGGTGGACTGGTCACTTCCGATGCAGGACCGGGTAAGGACCCATCCTCGATTCAATTTTCAAGAGACCCTTTGCAACAATGGTGGAGTCTTGGAGATATTCCTCCAAATGTCGTCAATCAGTTTCATCAGAAGTCACTCTTCCCTACACAAATTGTTTTAGATGAAATTGACACGCCAGATGTAGAGAACGGGCGAGTCATCGTTAGAGGTTGGATAGTTGGTACTCAGAGTTTTACTTCATTTGAGATTTCCAAAGGTCAATCTGATTCCGAAAGTTCTTGGCAGGTAAAGGGAAAAGTCATCAAATTCAAAAGTGATGCCGAAGTACGTAAAGCTTTGGTCGCAGTAGATCCCGTTGTGTCAGCGCCCGGCAAACCAAGCGTCTCTGAGCAAGGACAAGATGAACGTTTAGGTTGGGCCCATACGCTTCCAGCCCAATTACGTCGAATGCTGCTTAGTGTTCCTGCGCCAACTTTCTACTACGCGTCAATTATGCGCAATGAGCCTGATTTCCCAGCCTCGCCTGGAGACTATATGAGTTATCAAGTTCCTGCCGTTGCACTTAATTCTTCCCAACTCGTGGCAGTTTTTGCCAAGCAGCGCGTTGACTTCAACGGAGGCGAAAGCAATGCCACCGCCAAAAAGATGATCAGTACGGCACCTTGGGAAACGAAAGTTGTGAGAGCCTCAATTTAATGCCAGCAAGTATGACTAGAGCCGAAGCTCTCAAGGAACTTGGGCTCACAGAATCTGCATCAATAGCAGAGATTAAAACTGCAAAGAGGCAACTAGCGCGCAAACATCATCCTGATGTGGATCCAAATGGGACCGAGAGAATGTCGCGCATTAATGCCGCTTATGAGCGACTCACTCGCGATGCAAATGAACCCGACCCTACCGGCGCACCGCCACCACCTCAGGATGATGGGTGGGGCAATTTTGGTGATTGGGAGCGTGAAGATTTCTCCTCACAAGGTTCGAACGGAAAAATTGGAAAGAGTATTTATCTCACGATCGACATCTCTTGGGAGGTTGCTAACTTAGGGAAAACTCATGTCGTCAGCTACAAAGTTTTAGGCAAACCTAAACGGATAACAATAAAGATTCCAAAAGGTAGCGCTACCGGTAAGCAAATACGTTGTGCCGGAAAAGGTGAACCAGGAGCAAATGGTGGAATCGCCGGCGATCTGTTCATCACACTCAATGTGATTCAGAATGGCGATATCGAAGATGTTCAAACTTCGCTAACGCTTCGAACTTCAGAGACTAATGGCCCAATCACACGCCAAGTAAGTGTTGTTGTTGACGGTCACCTTAAGAGCGTTAATGTCAACATTCCTGCCAAAATCAAGAATGGGCAATCCATCAGAGTGGTTGGTGTTGGAAACAAGGCACGTATCGGCAATTCGCGTGGAGATGTTGTAGTAAAAATTTACGTTATTGCATCTAAGCCAGGAAAAGACTATGAGACATATGCAACGATCGATGCATTTCTCTGCTTTAAGATGGCTCTCTTTGGTAGCGCTAATGTCACGTTACGAGATGTAGCAACGGACAGGGTCGTTTATCCAAGCTTTAAACTTGATGCCAATTTCAAGAACGGCGTCCGCAGCGATTTAGGCCACCGAGGCGAAGCAGGTGACCCAGGAGAGCGCAGTGGAAAGTTGTGGGTTACGCCTCGATATACCGATGCCGCAAGACAACTGGGCATGCGATCTGCAGGCGTTATTGCAGCGATAGTCGCACTCTTCATTGTCATCGCACAGAGCGATAACTCAAATGATTTCGCAAGTTACGAAGCACCCGTTGAAGAAAGTTACGAAGCCCCGGTTGAAGAGCCACAAGTCGAAACAGCTATCTGGCCGCCAGCTGGTTTTGAAGTTACAGCCTCAGATTATTCATTTGCTTACGCCTTCTACGAACCCGAGGAGTACAGCTGTACAGATGACACTTCAGAAAGTTGTATCCGCTTACAAGTTGCATCCGAACTAGCGTGCACCGAGCTCAGCGTTAAGTCCAGATTTTATGACTCTAATTCAGGTGAAGAAGAGTGGGCTGAGAGTCTGTTCTACGACTTTGAAGCGGGTGTTCCTCAAGATATCGAACTCAATGTGTATACCCGAAGCTTTGATATGGTTTCAGCTCCAGAAATCTACTGTTCAACATTGTGAGGTACACCCGCGACTAAATCATGAGGCCAGCAAGGTCTCCTCGATAGTTGATACCCGGCGCAGTTTCTCCTCCGCCTGGCTCACCTTTCCTCGTATGACATCAATACCAGCGGCCTCTTTCTCGATCCTGATTAAGAGATTCCAATCATGATCGCCATATTGCACCGCTTGAGATCGTGCCTTAGATAAAAACTCTTCAGCCGAATCAAGATCTCCCTTGATCTTGCGAGCCACACCGATGTAGTAGTTGAGCCAATACTCCCAACGACTATTCCCACTTAACTCAGCAAAGTCGAGCGCTTTTCTCGCCCACTCTTCAATCTCATCTGGCATCTCTAGCTCTGTATAAACTTCAGTTAATTCACCATGGCACTTCGAAACCCACGTTGGATCTTTCTCTGCCTTAAAGATTGCGATCGCAGCCTTTAGATCTTCAATCGCATCTATGTAGTGACCTAGTCGCCTTCGCGCCATCCCTAGATTGAGAAGATCGACTCCTCGCCCAATCTCGGATTGATCAAGATCCACAATCGCAATCGCTTCCAGATGACGTTCGAGTGACTTCTCAATTTCACCCGCGGAGAACCAATATCTCCCTTCATCTCTTAACAATTCACCTAACATCGGATGATCTGTCTCTCTGTAGAGTCCGACGATCACTGCTGCAGCTTCAGCTGCCTCTCTTGGCCGATGCAACATGTCGAGATTGTTCATAATCCCGAAGTTCACATCGGTAAGCTCATCAAGATAATTCTCTCGACCCGCTTCCACATACAAATCTCTCGCGCTCTCACAGAAGGCAAGCGATTCTTTATATTTACTTTTATCCCAAAGGATTCTGCTCAGTGCAGTTATTGCTCCAGCCCTATCTGCACCTTCACTCTGACTTACTTCTCGCCAGAGCTCTTGCTCTCTCTCCTCCTGGCTTGTTCGCTCCTCATCATTCATTTGTTACCTCCCCTACGGATTGGCAACCCTAGATTTGACCACTGACATCTATAGCTAGCCGCGGTCATCTGCGGTCACCGAAGACGGATACTTCGTGGGCGTGAATTGCCCGCAATAGGTCTACCTCCTCCAAGAAGGAGAGACTCGAAAGCCATCCGCATGAACAGATCGCTTGATAGTTAGAACCTTGAGCGTCGAAGACGCCCGTCACATGTCCATTTGGCATGGAATTAGCCCTCACTGGGCTCTTCATTAAAAGAGACCCGCTACTTCCGACGGTGTCCATCATCGCCGGCAGGTTTTCCTTTAGGGCCACCGAACGCGGGTCGAGCATTGCGCGGAGGGCACTAAGCAAGCTAAAGGGCTTATCGCTTAGTTCTTAACCTAGAAAAATTGTAGCAGTTACGACTGACAAAGATTAAGCAGAATTATTCGTCTTTCCACTTTTCTAAACATTCTTCACATTTGTAGATAACAAAACCATTTGGGGCATAGCTATACGTAACCTTCATAGCTCCACAAAACCCACAAGGAATTCCTGAATATGCCATTTGCGCTCCTGACTCTGGACAAATGTAAAGATACCCCTTGAGTATCGACGGCTCAATGATCTGCCACCCCGAAAAGATCAATAATCAGGCAGTAAGCGTATGAAATTGCCCAAAGTAAAGAGATAATCAACCCATGGGATTCTTCGCAGACTTTAAAGCTAAACGAGCAGCAAAGCGTGCCAAGGCTGAATACGAGTTAGAGCTATTTGAGTGGGATAGAGAGAACCAAGTTCTTGCCCAAGCACTAGAAATCTTCACGGAAGCATCATCTGGCAGCGAACCCGATGATCACTCATTGGCACAGAAAAAAGGTGAATTAGTTCTGTGGACTGGTTATGGTGTTTATCAAGTAGCAGGTCGCACCCCCTCCACATTTAGCGGCGGTTCCCAAGGCGTTTCTATTCCAATCGTTGCCGGCATTCGTTACAAAGTCGGCTCATTTAAAGGACGTACGATCCCAGGTGTAGAGATGCAGATGGATAAGGATCAAGGAATGGTTAAGTTAACCAATCAAAGACTTATCTTTGCCGGCCCAATCGCAACTACTGAGTGGGCATTTGCAAAACTACTTTCAACTTTTTCAAATCCAGAACGAACTGATTTCATCTTAGGTGTTTCCAATCGACAAAAATCATCGGGCCTAAGATTTTCACCCGAAGATGGCTACGCCTTCTCGCACCTATTTGCCTTAGCTCTCTACTCCTACGAAAACGGTATCCCCGCCACCATCGATGCGATTAAGAATGAATTAAAAGAGGGGGCTGCAGATAAACCAAAGCTTGTGCTGCCACCGAGTCCGAAAGAGCTTAAAGGTTAACCGAAACCCAATACGAGCTCTCGACCTAGATTGCTTCCAACCACAACGCTAGGGCTTTAAAACTATCCGTATTGGATTACCAATCTTATTCGCCAAGATCTCTAATGCCTGCCCTGCCTGCTCCAGCGGCAAAATCTCTGTCACTGAATGGGATAAATCCAATCGCCCATCGCGCGTGAACTCAATCAACTCACGCACATGACGCGCCTCGGATCCGTAATGCCCCATGATCTGCGTGCGCATATATGTAAATGCCATGTCATTGGGAATAACAATCGGTTCATTTGCAATTCCAATGATGATCAATCGCCCTAGCTCACCCAACAATGACATTGCCTGCTTGCGCACTGAAGAAACACCTGCGAAATCAAAGGCTGCATTTAGCCCTCGATGCTGCTTAATCTCAGGATCATCAGGTGCAAATGCAAAATCTGCACCGCGTGCCAAAGCATTTGCTCGCGCATCTTCACGAGGATCAATTGCAATGATCTTGCTACAACCTACAATCTTTAGTAACTGCACCGCATGGATTCCTAATCCACCCACACCAAATACAACTACGCTTTCACCGGCTTGAATCTTGCCTGTTGATGATATGGCAGCCCATGGAGTCGAGACAGCATCGGGAATAATCGCCGCCTGCTCAAAAGGTAACGAATCTGGAATCTGTGCAATGTAATC
>CAEZTX010000023.1_pt1 | contig 8923 bp, 5 predicted proteins | sample 7264321 | NCBI WGS metagenome assembly CAEZTX01 (sample SAMEA6813814, study PRJEB35770) | uncultured Candidatus Planktophila sp. | biome: Freshwater; feature: Freshwater reservoir; material: water | place: Czech Republic | collected 2017-08-18 | depth 0.5m m
GCTACAACGCCTTCAATTTCGATGGCGCCATCTTTGCTAGCCAAAAATTTACCTTCTTCTCTGTTATCTCATAAAACGAACATGGTTGGACCAGCCTGAAATCCTGTGGATTCTCGTCTGGACCGAAGGGTGAGTCTAAGGCAGGGCCCCCATATAAGGGAAATCGGCCTCTTATAACCCCGAACCCGGAGAAAGAGCTCTATTGCTCGCCCTCAACACGCAGGAAAATCGTGGAGCCAGCCCTTACTTAGGCCTGGAAATCATCCCGTCGGACCCATGTGACCAATACCCAGAGTGAGCAGATCAGAGTCAGGATCAGAGATGGGAAATAGAAGATCTTGTCAACAAAGATGCCGATTGGGGGATCTCCTGGCATCAGCCCGCGAAGCGAAATAAGTGAGTAGGTCAACGCCGCAGTCCATGTCAAAGATGAAAGTGATGGTGGACGTTTTCCATTTACAACCATATGAGTCAAGATTCCAACTGATGTCATAGCTGTCACCATCAAGAGCAAGATGATCACAACGAGTAACTTGGTTGAGTTCGAACGTGTTGCAGTAAAGACTGTTGAAGATTGCCCGTTTGTAAACTCATCAACTGCAAGATCAAATGACTTCTCATCTGCCATAGAGACAGTCTTAACTGGATCTGCCCATAGTCCGTGAGTCATCTTGATATCAAATGTGTCAATGTTCTTTGTATAGTCCTGAGGCAAAATATTCAGAGATGATTCTTCACCAACGACGCTAATTGGAACTTCAAAGTTGTAGAGATCAAGCGGATACCACGAGACCTTCGAACGAGTTCCAGCACCTGGCTGTTCATCTATCTGAACGTTAAACCCGCCGGTTGGAACTTCCTTCTCAAAGTCATAAACGCTTGTCCCACCATTACTAGCGCCAATCACAGAATCCACGTGGATACTTATATTCTGGCTTGGGATCCAACCAGATTTAAATTGATATCCAATGTCATCTGACTGTGGCCAAGGCAATACACGAGCCTCCGCAGTTCCCTCCAAAGGATTAACACCAGTGATCTGAATCAAGAGATCAAGTCGGTTATCCGGGCTCATCTCGATGAGTTTGTCAGAGATCGCTTTGCTATCGCCTGCAGGGCTCTGAGAAATGAAAAAGACAATTGCCAGATAAACAATTGCCAGCGCCATGATGGACTGAAAGAAGCGATTTCTCATAAGAGTCATAGGTTAACTCTTCTTTTTAAATCCAGAAGGGCATTTCGGGGCAACAGCCGTAACTTTCTTGGAAGTCTTACCCTTTACGCAAGTAATCGTCGTCTTCTTTGCAGCTGTTGCTGACTTTTCTTGAGTGAATTTCACTTTGAGAGTTGGAGTCGAGAATCCGAATCCATATGCGCCAAGGTGAATCCACTTGTCTCTCTGGCTGATTACAACTGTCGCAACCTGCGCCTGGCCATCGGCGGAAACAACACTGACTGTTGCACCGATTGGGGCTTTGGTGAATCCATATAGGCAACGTGCAAAGTCAGTATCGATTGTGAGGTCATAAGTGCCTTTGAACTCAGTTCCATCTGCAAGGTAATGAGGTGCAAGTACCTTGTAATCCAAAGTTTGCTCAGCCTTGTTAAATACTGGCGGACCTGCAATGTATCCAGTGGCGTTGGTTGTCACAATGCCTGACACACGATCAGTTGAAGAGGAGCAGTTATTTTCAAATTGCTGCCCGATTGAACTAACTATCCACATTGTTGGAGCCGATACAGCCTTGTCCTTCAGTATTGGAAGCCAGAGAGACACTTCTTCTAGTGACTTTGAATCTTTTCCAGGCGCGCGAAGGACGCTACTCCAAAACTCTGTGGGACAAGGGCCTACATAATCTGCAGGCTTGCTTGGATCCAAACACTTTCCGTATGGGTTTCCACCGTTGAGCTCTGTGACAGGCATTGCATTGTAAAAAGCTTTTAACTTCTCTGGCGTCGTCGCCTTTTCTAGCCAGCCAAAAATTACGGGGACTCGAACTGCCTTGCCACTTACTTGAAGAATCTGGCGGCCTGCAGAATCAATCGATATTCCCGACTCGATATTTGATACGCGTCCGTTAAGCCAACCATTAACTTTTGCACCAAGTCGAACTGTGAGGCCAAAAGTTATATCGAGAGGAAGAGCATGTGGAACGGCATTCTCTGTCGCTGAACATTGAATTGGACATCCGCCACTGCGACTTTTCGAGTAGATGCTGCGGTATGCGGCCAAATCAATTTCTGGACGAGATGGTCCAAAGTCTCCCTTTTCAATGGAAACTGCATGAATCTGCGCATTGAATGTACTCGTCCTAAAACTCTTAACTTGTGGAATTTTGTTTCCATTAAGCACGACGCTAATAAGGTAGTTATCTCCCCCAGCATGTGGAGCACCTGGAATCTTGACTAGGTATGTCGTATCACCGTTCGGTAACCCAACACTTGAATCCCCAAGAAACTTAAAGCTATTTTCTGCTGGAAAATTCCTCACGAACTCCACCGCAAGTTTGGTGCCATCAGCCTTTGTGGCACTTACATTGAGTACGCAATTGTCATCTGCAGTGTTTTCACATTCTGATAGCGCTGCAGCATACGATTGAAATTCGTTATGGGGACATTCGGCATCAGTGTAATTCTTGCAAGATTTAACACCGAGAACTTTGCCACTATCGGTCACATACTCCTCAGCCTTGACTGAGAGCAGGTAAGACTGTGGTGATTGATCGCCAGTATCTTCAACCATAGCAATTCCCCAAGAAGGTTCGCTTGTAGGAGGAGCTGATTTGTACCACTGCTCATCGGTTGCCGCTTGAGCTTGCGGAAGAACAAATGATGCGAGTAGCCCAACGATCGTTAGGCTAGATAAAATCTTCTTCATTAGCGTTATGCCTTCTTCTTGAATCCGCTTGGGCAGGTTGGCTTAGCAGCCGTTACTTTCTTTACAGTCTTTCCCTTTACGCAAGTAATCGTTATCTTCTTTGCGACAACAGGTTTCTTGGTTGCGGCAGGAGTTGGTGTTGGAGTCGGAGTTGGTTCAACTACAACTTCCTGTGTGAGCTTGGCTTTAATGATTGGTGCAGAGAACTCGAAGTTCTTTGCTTGGAGATAGAGCCATCCATTGCGCTCACCAATTAGCGTTGTTGCAACCTGTGGTGTTCCATCACCGCTTGTGATCGAAATAGTTGCGTTAATCGGTGCTTTGGAGAATCCGTAGATACAGCGCGCTACATCAGATCGCATCACTAGGTCATATGAACCCTTGAAATCTTTATCTCTTGGATCATAGTGAGGGGCGGCAACTACATAGTTGAGTGTTCCTTCAACTTTATCCAAAGTCGGAGGGCCGGCCGAATACTGAGTCGCGTTTGTAGTGACAATTCCCGATACTCGGTTGGTATCTCGGAAACACTGGCTTGATCCTTCCATCTCATTTTGGGTGAGAGTACGAACAGACCAATAAGAGAGCAAGGCAGTCGCCTTATCCTTAACGTGTGGAATCCATAACTTGAGTTGTTCCATACCTGCAGGTGATGAAGGTGATGGCTCATAAATATTGTTTCGTTTGAGAGGATCCGGATCTTCAGCTGAGCGCCCACCTTGAACATAATTTGTAGGGTTTCTGGCGAAGTTTGGATCTTTCTTGTAGCCACCAGTTGTTACATCGTATTCATCCTTTAGTACCTGTGGCATTTCAGGATATTTATACATTTTATAAACAGCCGGAACGGCAACTGGAAAACCTTGCATCTCAATTGAGGTAACTCCGGCTGCTTCAGATATCTGAATATCTGGATCTGAGACACGACCGTGCATCCAACCAGAAGGTGATTGTTGGGATCGAACTTTTACGTAGAACTTGATTCCTGCAGGAAATGCGTATCGTTGCGCACACATACCTTCTTTTAATGCAGTAGCAATACAATAGTTGTCACCTGAGAAACCAGGACCTTTATCCACCCAGACATCTTTGCCTGTTGGGTTGCCACCATCACCAGACTTAATCGGACCCCATCCAGTATCAGCATCTCCCAAGCCTGTTATGGGTTCAAGTTTGATTGGAGATAGTTGGACAGAGAAATCAGATAGACGAATAGAGTTTAAATTCTGTCCGCCACCATACATTTGTACCGAAAGGTAATAGTTATCACCACCATCATGGGCCGCAGACGGAAGTGTGAAGATACTTCCCGCAACACCGCTCGGCAGGTTGTAACGAGGATCCCCTACAAATTGATTTTGTGCAGTCAATGGGAAGTATCGACTAAAAACGGCACTAGTTTTTTTACCAGAATCGTCGATAACTCCAACATCTTCGGTGCAATTCACATCAGCGGGACCTGTGCAGAAAGGTACAACCGCCTGATATCGAATATTGCCAGAGGCGCACTCTGCATCTTGCAGTGAGTCACATGTTGGATCACTCTCAGGATATCGACCAACATCTCGCCCCGGCAAAAGCATCGATGCCTTCTCGCCAGGTCTGCTGTCAAGGAATTGCATAATGACTTGTCCGCGTTCAGCGTCATTGGGAACCGACCAGAAACGTCCGGGATCACCAACTGATTCAATAGCTGCACTTCCTGAAGCTGCACCAGAGATAGTTAGGGCAGCGGCTATCAGTAGCGATGCGGATTTCTTGAGTTTCATTTTTTCTTATATCCCGTCGGACAGGTTGGCTTAATTGCGGTCACTTTCTTACTGGTCTTTCCTTTAACGCATGTGATCGTGATCTTCTTAACTACAGGTTTCGCAGCTGGTGTTGGTGTCGCAGATGCTGACGGTGCTGGAGCTGGTGCGTCTTGTGAGAGCTTGACCTTGATACTTGGTGTTGAGAAAGTAAATCCACCGGCGGTCATCTTGAGCCAGCCATCTCTTTCAGAGATCACTGTGGTTGCAACCGAAGGCGTTCCATCTGAACTTGAAACCTCGATCTTTGCCTGAATTGGTGCTGATCCAAATCCATATAAACAACGTGCAATATCAGAGCGCAAGTTCAACTGGTAATAACCCTTAAAGAGATCCCCTTTGGAATCTAGGTGGGATGCGCCAACTGTGTAGTTAAGTGACTGCTCTGCCTTATCAAATTTTGGCGGACCATCGCTATAGACGACAGCATTGGTTCCGATCACGCCTGTGAATCCTTTTCCACGTACACAGTTCTGTGACTCAAAAGGAAGTTCGCCGCGAATAGTCTGAGCAACCCAGAAGGTGCGCATAGCAGCCGCTTTGTCATTTAGTAGTGGAAGCCAAAGGTTCATTTCTTTAATCGCATAATCGCCTGCAACATTTGACTTGGTTAGCAAGGTCCGAGAGTTTAGATCTGTAGTTACAAAGTCATCGTAACCACGTGTTGTTCCACCTGCGCCAACTGGATAAAGCTCCTTCACCGGCGCTGGCAATTCACTCCATTTAACCCAGCCGTAGACAGATGGAATACTCAGAGGCTTTGCCGAGATTTCAACTACTTGAGAGTTATCTGCTGCAGTTGTCATGACGACATTTGCATCTTTCATTCGACCGTGGAGCCAACCTTGAACTGGCTGACCTAGGCGAACTTTTAGCGTATATGTTTTCTCTAAATCAAATGGGAGTCGATAGCCGCACTTTCCGCTCTCGGCAATTTGGCAACCTCGCTCAATGAAATTTGTGTTCCATCCTGGGCCATATCCTTCTCCACGCTTTGTCACCTGAGCAACGGCTCCGTTGTATTCAGAACCTAAAACTTCTTTGATCGGCTGAATTGCGGAGAAGAATGCTTCATATTTTGCTTGCGTCGCGTTTGCGCGAAGATCAAGGTAACCATTGACCCCTACAACTAGTGCGAATGTCTCAGTAGCACCGTTGCTATCAGTGAGTGTCCACGAACTAGCGCCGTAACCATTTGGAATAGATTTTGATTTATCTCCTGTGTAGACCGCGCCATTTGCCCAATTTCGTTGAAATGTTGCCAATTTGGTAGAGCCATCTTCATTCTTTATTCCGAAAGATTCGATGCAGTCTGTGTCGGTACTGACCTTGCACTGAGCAAAGACAGAGTTAAACGCGTAGCCATTAATCTCAGGACGTAAACAATCGGCACTTTCAAGAGAATTACATACATACATGCTCTTAGGCATCAGGCCGCCGGAAACCTGCTCCACGCCAAATAGACCGCTTGGTTTTGAATATTCGATTGAGTTATCCGAGTTGTAACCCATCCAACCTGCTTCTTGCTTAACAGTTGGGTAGAAATTCTCATCTGGAACCGTGTTCGCGTAAGCAACAACAGGGAGCGCGATAACTAATGCGCTAAGTAGAGCTATGACTCTCAATCTTTTCATGGATCTAAAAAACTCCCCGGAGTCGTTGTTTCTCGTAAAAATGATTTAGAAACTGATTGGGATTGGTCCCGGCCGCAGTGTTATCTGCGACCGGGACCTCTCACCCATTTCTTTGGAGGCAGAAGTTGTTACTTCTTCTTGTAACCTGCTGGGCAGGTTGGCTTTACAGCAGTGATCTTCTTAACTGACTTGCCCTTGACGCATGTGATTGATGTCTTGTTCAACATGGTCTTTGTTGGCTTGTAGCCAGCCTTGATACCGATCTTGAGCTTTGGACGTGAGTACTCAAAGCCTGATACATCGATGATGATTCTGCCGTTCTTAACTGAAACGCTCTTTAGCGCTGCAGCTGTTCCACCTGCTTCTGTTGTTAATGTGATTTGAAGTGCTGTTGCGGCATCATTTGGATTCTCCAAGCCCCAGAGCAACTTCGCATCGTTTGTAGGAATGATCGCCTTGTAGAAGCCGCGGTTCACTGTTACTCCATCTGGAGCGAAGTGAGGTGCAGCTGCTGACCATGTGAATTCCTTAGTCTCGTTATTCCAAACTGGAGTTGAGAGACCGCAGACACCGTTAGAACCGATGTACATGTCGCCAGAAGTTCCTTCGACACCGAATCCGGTCCGATCGTCATTCTGTGCGTATGCAATCATCTGGAACTGACGAACATTCGCCTTTGAGATTCCTGTTTCGCCTGTGCAATCAGCAGCCTTAGCTGCTAGAGGAACAGTTACGGCAGATCCTGTGATTGAGATCGAGTTGTATTCACCTTGTGACTGCTGGTCGACAATGATGTCAGTTCCAACGCCAATAGTTACACCGGTCTTCATATTTCCGATGCGAACCTTCACTGTGATTACTAGATCTGGATCAAGTCCGATTGCATAGTTCTTGTTTCCAACAAGTCCTGCAAGGTTAACTTTCTTATCCTTGTCAGTAAGTGTTGGAAGCACGTCTGTGAAGAGGATGCTTGTAACGAACTCGTTTGCTGCGCGGGCTTCAACAGATAGACCGTCGTAACCAAGTGCACCGAGGTTGAGTTCATGCCAACGAGGGTGTGTCCAACGACCAACGAGTGCGCGGCCAGCCTCAGCTGGTGTGCTTACTGCGATACCTGGATCTGGTGCACCAGGTGCTGTCTGAGCCAATGTTGCAGCTTCAGCAGTTGCTGTCTCAGTTGTTGGAGTTGTTGTTGTTGAAGGTGCTGCTGGATCAGCTTGTGGAGCTGCCGCAACAGATCCAGCAACTGCCCAACCGTTGACTAGAGCATTCTGTGAAACCCAGATTGGAATGATCAATCCTTCAGTAGCCGCAAACTTCTTTGCGACTGCATCATATGTTGTTCCCCAGACTGGACGCTGTTGTAGCGCTGCCAATTCTGCAAGATCAACGAATGTGCTGCCAGTAAATTCTGTGATGTTACGTGCTGCATCAGCTGCAGTTGGCATCAACCAGTAGAACTTGACTTCGTTATCCAAGATAATTCCGACAGCACCCTTAAAGCACTCACCGAAAGTCTTCTTAACGTTTGTCTTTGTAGCAGGATCCCAACAAGTTTGTGGGTAGCTATAAGCATCTAGTGGCTTATTAATGTCATAGAGCTTGGTTGCTGGATCGTACTTAGCTCCCTGCTCTGGGAAGTTTGCGGTTCCAAGTAGTGAAGAAAGATCGCGCAACTCAGCTTTTCCTGATGCGAATACATCGCGCTGGTACTGTGAAGTCCACCAGTTGTTGTCGATAACTTTTCCACCCTTGATTCGTGCCATTGGCGCGAAGAAATCTGTTGGTGGTGCTTCTTGTGGAACAGCTGCTCCTGATGGTACATAGACCAAAGGAATCTTCTGTCCGGATGCTGTTGTGAGCGAGACACTCTCAACGCAGTAAATTCCGTTTTGGACTACGCATGGTGCCATATTTGTTTTTGGTAGACGGATCGTGTCTGCATTTGCAGGCGTAAGCCCAAATGTCAGAAGTCCAGCTACTAGTGCTAGGGCGCTAACCCCGGCTGTGAGTGTTCTTTTCACTTTTCCCCCATTGAGACGGTTGCCAGCAATGCACTGGCGGTTATATATCCAACCGCTATTCTCGGGGGTTTTTATGCAGAGCGGGAGTGCCCACTAGGCCAGAAGGTGGGGCAAAGTAGTCATTACTGGTCAATAAATACGGTCTAACGGGTATTTGAGAGATACCAGTTCCACTGCCAGTCAACGCCAGCTTCGGGCAGGAGCGAATCCTTAAATTCTTCGAAGGTATAGACCAGTTCGGCATACCCGCCCGGCAGCACTGTCGTTGGTCGGGTATCGCTGACCAGCGGTGAGTTATCGGAGAAGATGGCTAGAGAGGGAGAAGTTGAAATTAAATCTCTCGTTCTATTTTCAAATGAGATCTGCCATCTAATTGGGCATTGGTATTTACCGCAACGCTCCCATGAGACCTTGAGTCCAACAGCAGTTAATCCACCGAGAGTATCCCCTAGACCTCCCGCGCCGCTGATTGCACCTAGATCACCTACTGAAGGCTCCCATGCAATTGGGTAATCAGAGATAAGACCAAAAATCTCAGGACGAGTCTGCGCATTTGATCCAATATCAACAGGTGTATCC
>CAEZTX010000024.1_pt1 | contig 8619 bp, 5 predicted proteins | sample 7264321 | NCBI WGS metagenome assembly CAEZTX01 (sample SAMEA6813814, study PRJEB35770) | uncultured Candidatus Planktophila sp. | biome: Freshwater; feature: Freshwater reservoir; material: water | place: Czech Republic | collected 2017-08-18 | depth 0.5m m
AGAAGTTCCCTTGGTCTAAAGAGGGCGTCGATATCGAAAATGATTTCGCACCTTTATATGTCATCAACCCCGATAAGAAGGCGAAAGTTGCTGAACTTAAAGAGTTGATGAAGGGCGCTGACGAACTCATTCTGGCAACGGACGAGGACCGCGAAGGCGAAGCGATTGCCTGGCACTTAGTTGAAGTCTTGCAACCAAAGATTCCAATTAAGCGAATGGTCTTTAATGAAATTACCAAAGAGGCAATCCAAGAAGCGGTAGAAAATACCCGCGATCTTGATTACCACTTGATCGATGCCCAAGAGACCCGTCGCGTACTCGATCGCCTCTATGGATACCGTCTTTCACCAGTCTTGTGGAAGAAAGTCATGCCACGTATTTCGGCTGGTCGCGTGCAATCAGTTGCAACCAAGTTAATCGTTGAAAAAGAACGCGAACGCATGGCCTTTATCTCAAGCAGTTGGTGGGATCTCAACGCCACCTGCGAACTAGGTTTTACTGCTCGCCTCCTTAACGTTGAGGGCAAGAAAGTAGCTGCTACCAGCGACTTTGGCGCAGATGGCGCAGTCAAGGAAAAGTCACTTGAAAACATATTGTTATTGGATGAAAAAGGCGCACGTTCACTCGTTGAATCATTGGCGGGCCAACCACTTGTCGTAAAGTCGATGGAAGAATCTCCACGCACTGAACGCCCAAAGCCACCATTTACAACATCAACGATGCAGCAAGATGCTGGATCACGCCTTGGTTGGGGCGCACAAATCACAATGCGCATCGCACAGCGTTTATATGAAAACGGCTACATCACCTACATGCGTACCGACTCAGTGAACTTATCTGGCCAAGCTATCTCTGCAGCCCGCGCTGCTGCTAAATCGCTCTACGGCGCAGACCACCTGCCATCTGAACCACGTGTCTATCAAGGTAAATCAAAGAACGCCCAAGAAGCACACGAGGCAATTCGCCCTGCAGGAGATACCTTTAAAACTCCTGGCGAGTTAGCACCCGAACTTTCACGCGATGAATTCGCGTTGTATGACCTCATCTGGAAGCGCACCGTGGCATCACAAATGGCCGACGCGAAAAAGATGCAGATGCGCGTTGACTTCGATGTCACCACATCAGATAAGAAAGATGCAATCTTCCGCGCCAACGGCAGCGTGATTACATTCCCAGGATTCCTTGCCGCCTACGACGACATTCCAGATGAGAACACCAAGGTTGATGAAGAGTCAACCGATAAGCGTCTTCCTGCAATGACTATGGGCCAATCAGTAAAGGTCAGCGAATACTCCTGCGAAGGCCACGACACCAAGCCTCCTGCACGTTACACAGAACCAACACTTGTTAAAAAACTCGAAGAACTTGGCATTGGCCGCCCATCAACATTTGCATCTATCTTGCAGACAGTTCAAGACCGTGGATATGTTTACAAGCGCGGACGCGCACTAGTCCCAACATTCTTAGCATTTTCAGTCACAGGCCTTCTTGAAACCCACTTTACAAAGCTCGTTGATTACGAATTCACCGCAAGTATGGAAGAAGATCTCGACAAGATCGCAGCCGGTGAAGCCACACGTATCGATTGGCTCCGCGATTTCTACTACGGACACGATGGACAACCTGGCCTAGAAGTATTGGCTGCAGACCTTGGCGTGATTGATGCTCGTGCCACAAACACAATGAATCTTTCACCAGATATCGAAATCCGCGTTGGACGCTACGGCCCATACCTACAACAGAACCTTCCTGATGAAGATCGCAAACTTGCAAACATTCCTGAAGGTTTAGCACCTGATGAATTAACACTTGAAAAAGCAATTGAACTTCTAGCTGCACCATCAGGTGAGCGCGAACTCGGTATCGATCCAGTCACTGGCTTTGAAGTTATTGCAAAGTCTGGCCGATTCGGTCCATATATCACTGAGATATTTCCTGAAGAACCTGTAGAACTTAACGATAAAGGCGAACCAAAGAAGAAGCGAAAGAAGAAAGATGCACCAAAGCCTAAGACCGCATCCCTTCTCTCAACAATGACGCTAGATACCATCACCATTGATGACGCACTGAAATTGTTATCACTCCCACGCATTCTCGGTACCAACTCCGCGGGTGAAGACATCACTATTCAAAACGGTCGCTACGGTCCTTACTTAAAGGCCGGCGTTGATTCCAGAACGCTGACATCAGAAGAGCAACTCTTCTCACTCACACTCGATGAAGCCCTTGAGATTTACTCAAAGCCAAAAGAGCGCCGTCGCGGTGTTGCAAAGCCACCATTGAAAGAACTTGGCCCAGATCCAGCTACCGGTAAAGAAGTTATTGTTAAAGATGGTCGCTTCGGTATGTATGTCACTGATGGCGAAACAAATGCAACGCTACGCCGTGGCGACACTCTTGAAGCGCTCACAATGGATCGCGCACTTGAACTATTAGCTGGACGTCGTGCATGGGAGGCCGAGAATGGCCCATCTCCAAAGAAGTCACGTAAGAAGGCGGCGAAGGTAAAGCCGGGCGATACTGCGCCATCGCTCACGAAGAACACTCTGAAGAAGGCTGCAACTAAGAAGGCTGCCAAGAAAGCCGCAACAGGTAAGGCAAAGAAAAAGTCTGACTAAATCTGACCGTTCATCTTGATTCAACCACTCGGCTAAATCGATGAAGTTCTTTAATGTTAGAGCATGCGCAATAAGTTCTCAGCGACGATTTGTTCGGCCCTTCTGATTGTTTCGGCGGTGATCGCAATTCCCTCAAGCACTGCAGCGGATCTAAAACTTACTCCATACGAACCATGTGAAATTGTTAACCAAGCCCCATGTATTGAATCCTTCACCCTAATTGATTCAAAAGGAAAGAGAACAAAAGCTATCCCTGGTGGCCCTACATCTCCGCTTACTTATGAGTTTGCATCACAAAAATCAACACCTACAACTACCTATCAATGGTATGCACCTGGCATTAAACATGAAAACAAAATTGAGTTAATGACTTTGCATGTTTATCACTTCCCGCTTGGTGCTAAATACTGTTGGACATTAACTGAATGCTCTACAAATGTGGATGAAACAATCATTTATCTCTTTGCATCAGGTTGGGGAGTGCCTGCACCAACTGTCGATTTCATTGATAAAGAGAATGATTTACTCTGTGGGACAGCTGATAAGCCCGAGAAATGTATTCGCATGTGGGGGCTCAACGAGGATTACCAATACGAAATTACCTTACGCCCCCTACCGTCATTTGACTTTAGTCATGCAAATGGTGAGGCAAAGAATGGGCAGGTAAGAGGCGGAGTAAACTCAAAAGGCGATCGAATAATCACATTTACCGGTGAACCAGTTACGTTTTCATATAATGTAGAGACTCCACTCAAACCTAAAGATGTGAGTCAACAAAGGGCTGATGTCAGCTACTCATATATTGGCGTATACGCACACACGACCATATCCGGACAATCAGAATGGCTCAAACGTTGCGATTATGGTCGCGAAATGAGTCTTTGGTATAGCGGACAGCTTCAGTCGATGCCTATGTGGCTTGCACAAGATTCCGCGCTGACACTTCAAGTATCAAGTACTCACTACCGTGCCGACAACTCGAAGAATTTAGGTGTATTCAATATAGATATGCCGATTGAAACGGCTAGATGTCTTTGGGGCGTTGACCTTAGTAAGGCGGTTTCTGCCAGCGTCTCTGCGTCATATCCAGAGCTCGGAATTGCTGAACTTGTCACCACAACGTCACGCGTCGAAGGAAAGTTCTTTAAGGTAAGTGCTTCGGGCTTTCACTATTCAGCGCCAATAATCAAAGTTAAGGTTGCTCAGGAGAAAGCAATTACTCCTACCCCAACCGTAGAGCCAACGCCGACGGCAACAATAAAGCCTGTGCCTGTTCAAAAAACTATCACTTGCGTCAAAGGTAAAACCACAAAGAAGATAAAGGCTGTAGCTCCAAAATGCCCGGCCGGCTATAAGAAAAAGTAGTTCCCTTATGCGGCGGGTTCGTAAACCTTTATCCCAAGTCGCTTTGCGTTCAAAATCATTTGTTTATCCAAAGTGACGAGGCCAAAGAGCATAGGTCGCAGGAACTCAACTGTTGCAACATGAATTGCATCGGCGCTCTTTAAGGTAATTTCCTGAGGATATTCTTCAGCTCGTTTAAGAAAAACTTTTTCCATCTCTATCAGAACGCACCGTGCAAAGAAATCATCGCTCGCATCACGCAGTTCTGGTGCTATTCGGGAAATAGATCTGAAGACTTCGACCCGAGAGAGCCGAGAGGTGCAAATACCCTGGCTCAATAAAACTGTTATTGGATCTGAATCTTTCTGTTGAAGGAGTGCCCCCAAGATAGCCGAACTATCGAAGTACCACATCAGTATCGCGCGGCTGCGCGATCTGCTAGTAACGCTGCAACCAAATCTATATTGCCAGGATTCGGTAATGGACGATCAATCGCAGGGTCATATTTACGTGTGGCCGGAGTAATCACACCAAGTTCAATGAGATCTTCTAAGGTGGGCCCTTGTAGAGGATTAAGTTTGGCAACAGGGCGTCCATGTTCTGTGATCAGAAAAGATTGGCCACTTTTCACAAGATCAATGATTCGTGACGCATCTTGTCTGAGCTCGCGGATACCAACCCTTAACTCTTCTTCAATCTTTACTTCTACGATTGATTTTTTCGCTTTCCTTACGCGGGTAGGCGCTACTACCGACTTTCTTTTTTGAGTTGGTTTTGAAGCCATAAGAAATTGTAGCACAAATAAGTAAAGTGCTACATATTCCCACAGGCTAGACTCACCATGTGAGCAAGCAAAAGTGGTTAATTACAGGCGGTGCTGGATATATCGGCACACATATCGCCGACCTCTTCATTGAAGCTGGCAAAGATGTAGTTCTACTTGATTCGCTCTATCAAGGCCTTGAATCACGCGTGGATTACCTTCGTGCAAAGCACAACATCGAAATCCCACTAGAAGTTCTTGATATTCGCGAGTATGCGAAAGTCGATGCACTAATCGCCGCAGGAAACTTCACCGGCATCGTCCACACCGCAGCCCTTAAAGCAGTCGGTGAATCAATGGAGAAACCTGACGAATATCAGGAAGTAAATTACACAGCCACGGTTGAGTTAATCGAATCCGCTAAACGCCATGGCGTAACACGCTTTATCTTCTCCTCCACCGCAGCTGTCTATGGCAGCCCTGATTCGATGGATCCATGTCGCGAAGATGGACCAACCGCACCAATTTCACCATACGGTTCTTCAAAGTTAATGGCCGAAAGCAAAGTTACTGAATTCATCTCAATCCCAGGAAACCACGGATCTTCACTCCGTTTCTTTAACGTGGTTGGCGTTGCCAACAAAGCGTTACTTGATAACTCTGTTGAGAACCTTGTGCCTATCGTGATTAACAAAATTAAAGCTGGCCAAGCACCTGTCATTTATGGCCATGACTACCCAACAACCGATGGCACATGTGTCCGCGACTATGTTGATGTTCGCGATATTGCCGCGGCACACTTAGCTGCAGCAGATGCAACCCAAGCGTTACCTGCCACTATGAATATCGGTACCGGTAACGGTGCATCAGTGCGCGAGATCGTAAAGTTTGTTCTAGATGCAATGGGACGCAGCGATGTCACACCAATTGATACTGATCGTCGCGCAGGAGATCCCGCATTCTTATGTGCCGATGTTTCACTGGCAAAGTCTGCAATGGGCTTCACATCCCGCTACAGCCTCAAAGCCAGCGTAGAGAGCCTCTTTTAGGCCCTTTAAGCCTGCAAGATAAGCCCCGATAGACTTAACCCATGACCGCATCGCTCCCTCGTCCCGCCGCACCGGCGCAGGATGTCACGCGTAGCGTTCTTTCTATCAAGCCATTTCGCAAGCTCTGGAACTCGATGGTCTTCTCATCCCTCGGTGATTGGCTTGGCCTCCTTGCAACAACAGCGCTAGCGCAACAGCTTTCTGGTGGATCGTATTCAACTGCTAACTTCGCAATCGCTGGTGTCTTCATCGCACGCTTGCTACCGGCAGTGTTCCTTGGCCCACTAGCAGGAGTCCTGGCAGATCGCTTTGATCGACGTCGTTTAATGGTCACAGTGGACATCTTGCGCGCAGCGCTCTACATATCTATTCCAATTGTCGGTACATATTTCTGGTTATACGCAGCGATGATCTTGGTTGAGTGCCTCACACTCTTCTGGTCACCCGCAAAAGAGGCAACTGTTCCAAACCTTGTGCCGCGCGAAAAGTTAGAGAACGCCAATCAAGTCTCATTGCTAGCTGCATACGGAACCGCACCAGTTGCCGCGATCTTATTTACAATCCTCTCCCTTCTCTCATCTGCAATTACCGTTGCCTTCCCAGCATTTAAAGGTAACTCTGTAGATATCGCGCTCTACATCAACGCACTCAGCTTCTTATTTGCAGCCATCACCGTCTACCGACTTAAAGAGATTCCAAGTAATACCAAGGGCGACAAGCAGGCTGAAGAATCAATCATCGCCGCCCTAGTTCACGGGTGGAAATCTGTGAGCGAATCTAAAGTTATCCGCGGCCTCATCATCGGAATGGTCGGTGCCTTCTCTGCAGCCGGCGCCGTCATCGGATTAGCGCGAACATTTGTAGGCGATCTCGGCGGTGGAGATGCCGCCTACGGAGTCCTATTTGGCGCTGTTTTTACAGGGTTAGCCCTAGGTATCGCAGTCGGCCCTAAAGTCTTTGCACAATTCTCACGCCGCCGTTTATTCGGTGCATCCCTTGTCGCATCTGGCTTCTTCCTCATCTTCCTCTCACTGATTACAAACTTCACCGTATCAATCTTTATCACCATCATCTTGGGCGCTTTCTCTGGCATCACCTGGGTCACCGGCTTCACGATGCTCGGCATGGAAGTTAAAGATGAGGTCCGCGGTCGCACCTTCGCATTCGTGCAATCACTGATCCGCATTACCTTGGTCGCAGTCCTTGCTATCGCACCCCTGATTGCTGCAACCTTCGGCGTACACACCATCACTGTCGCCACTACCGAATATGTCTTCAACGGATCACAAGCAACATTTCTTATCGCAGGTGCAATCGCAGCTCTTATCGGTTGGCTCTCATATCGCCAGATGAAAGATCGTCCGACCGTTTCTCTTTGGAGCGATATCGTCAACGCCTTTAAAGGTGAACTCGGATCAATTACCGGAGATCCTGTTAAAGGTGTCTTTATCGCATTCGAAGGCGGCGAAGGAACCGGCAAATCAACACAATCACATCTACTTAAAGAGTGGCTCGAACAAGAAGGCGAAACTGTTGTTCTCTCGCGCGAACCTGGCGGAACCGATTTAGGACAAGGTCTTCGAAAGATTCTGCTCGGACATGAAACCGGAGTCATCAGCCCACGCGCCGAAGCACTTCTATATGCAGCCGATCGCGCACACCATGTCTTCTCAACTATTCGCCCCGCGCTAGATCGCGGTGATGTTGTAATTACCGACCGCTACTTTGATTCTTCCATTGCCTACCAAGGTGCAGGTCGCGTTCTTGAGCCCGCAGAAGTTGCACGCATTTCGCGCTGGGCCACCGAATCACTCTTTCCTACGCTGACAATTTTGATCGACCAACCCGCAGATGTAGGCCTAGCACGCCTTAAATCACGCGATCGCCTTGAAGCTGAACCCAATGATTTCCACGAGCGCGTCCGTCAAGAGTTCTTACAGTTAGCCGGACAAGATCCAGAGCGATATCTCGTTGTCGATGGCACACAAACTATTGATGAGATCCACGAAAAGATAATCGAACGCGTTGCCCTGATTCCAACGCTGATCCGCAATGCAAAGCAAGATGAAGGTAATCGTTTCCTTAAGCCAATTCGCTTTGCCGCAAGTGCGGTAGCAACTGGTGTAAAGAAAGTTCCACATCCGAAAAAGCCTGTACGCAAAGCCAAAGTTAAGAAAGATAAGAAGTAGTGGCCACCGTCTTTGATGATTTAGTCGGACAAGAACCCGCCGTAGCAATTTTGCAAGGTGCTGCAGCGGCTGCCGCAAGTGGCGAACAGACACAAGAGATGACACACGCCTGGATCTTCACCGGCCCTCCAGGTTCTGGTCGCTCATCGGCTGCAATCGCATTTGCCCAAGCGTTGATCTGCCCACAAGGTGGATGTGGAACCTGCAACGAATGTCGTAGCGCAAAGTCGAGTGCTCACCCAGATGTTGAAATCATTTCCACCGAAGGACTATCAATCAAGATCGAAGATGTCCGCGAGCTCTTAACCCGCACATCATGGACACCATCGATGGGCGGATGGCGCGTTGTTGTAATGGAAGATGCCGACCGCCTTACAGAGTCAGCAGCGAATGCGCTTTTGAAAGCAATTGAAGAACCCGGCACTCGCACCGTCTGGTTGTTATGTGCGCCCACACTTCACGACATCTTGCCAACAATTCGTTCACGTTGTCGCCACATTCAATTACGCACACCAACATCTGCGGCAGTCAGCGGATATCTACAACGCCGCGATCAGATAACACCTGCCATGGCAGATTTCGCAGCTCGCGTCAGCCAAGGCCATATCGGTCGCGCCCGATACATCGCCACCAACATCGATGTGCGCAATCACCGC
>CAEZTX010000029.1_pt1 | contig 7788 bp, 8 predicted proteins | sample 7264321 | NCBI WGS metagenome assembly CAEZTX01 (sample SAMEA6813814, study PRJEB35770) | uncultured Candidatus Planktophila sp. | biome: Freshwater; feature: Freshwater reservoir; material: water | place: Czech Republic | collected 2017-08-18 | depth 0.5m m
AATCCGTTATGGAATTCCATATGCACCACCGTTTACCTTTATCGCCGTAAGAATGGCGATCGCCTCGGTCCTACTCGCACTTATCTCACTAGCAATCACAAAGAGATTTGCTCATGACCTACCAACCATCGGTAAGAGCGCTTTAGTTGGTGTGACAATCCATGGCGCTTACTTAGGTGGGTGCTTCTATGGGGTAAAGCAAGGAATGCCCGCGGGTATCACAGCGTTAATTTGCTCGCTGCAACCGGTACTAGTTTCAATCTTCTCATCAATTTTCTTTCAAGAAAATCTCTCACCTCGCAAATGGTTTGGACTAGGACTTGGGCTGGCTGGATTAGTTTTAGTGATTGCACCAAAGTTAGAAGGCGCAGGGGATCAAGGGTTACCTACGGCAGGCGTAGTTGCAGTCTTCATCGCTCTGCTTGGAGGAACATCTGGCACGTTGCTTCAGAAGAAATTTGGAGCAGGAGTTGAAGTTCTCTCTGGAACTTCGTGGCAATACGTGGCTACTGGAATTCTGATGGGCCTTTTTGCGCTGAGCTTTGAAGGCGGCGAATCCATTACCTGGAACGCTCCCTTTATCTTCTCGCTCGCCTGGTTGATCGTGGCACTTTCAATCGGTGCAATTCTTATTCTCTATTTCTTACTTGCTCGTTCTAGCGCTTCTTCCGTTTCATCTTTGTATTACTTAGTTCCAGCGGTTACAGCAGTAGAGGCCTATTTCCTCTTTGGAGAGAAGATAGGCCTGGTTACTGCTCTGGGAACTCTTGTCACCATCGCCGGCGTTGCCCTTGTGGTGAGACAGGGGAGAGCGCGAGAAGTTACAAACCCTTAGTGGTGCTCGATCTCCTTGAGATCTGCAACTGTTGGCTTGGCAACCTGTTCAGCGTGAGCGATAGCAAAGCGCTTACGTAACTTCGACTTGAGCAGCCCAGGACGACGAACACCGCGGGCATCTTTCTCTTCAAGTTCAAGCGGAGCGTTCTGCTCATGTTGTGTAAGAAGCCATGCCTTTTCAGGTGAGATTGGCTCATGTACTTCAACGAATTCGCCAGATGGCATCATGACAAGGCGACCGGTTTCGCGACCATGTAGGACAAGCTCACGATCGGCACGTTGTAATGAGAGGCAGAGTCTCTTGGTAACGACAAAGGCGATCGGAGGAAGAACTATGATTCCAATGCGACTAAACCACATGATCTGATTGATCGAGAGATCAAAGTTGGTAGCGATAATGTCGTTACCACCGTTGATGAGAGCAATCAACATAAATGTCAGAGCCATCGCACCGAGTGCTGTGCGGTTTGGCGCATTGCGAGGACGATCAAGGAGATGATGCTCACGCTTATCGCCAGTAATCCATTGCTCAATAAATGGATAGAGAGCCATTCCCGTAAAGAGAATTCCAGGAATTATCAGACCTGGGATCAGAATGTTAAGGGAGAGCGTGTAGCCAAAAATTACAGGTTCAATTGGGGGAGACATGCGAACTAATCCATCGAGCCAACCCATGTACCAGTCAGGCTGTGATCCTGCCGAGATCTGACCCGGTGTATATGGACCATAGAGCCAGATCGGGTTGATCGATGCGACCGCGCCAAGTAACGCGGTAACGCCAAAGACGATGAAGAAAAATCCGCCAGCTTTAGCCATGTAGATCGGCAGCAATGGATACCCAACAACGTTCTTCTCAGTGCGACCTGGACCTGGATATTGAGTGTGCTTCTGGTACCAGACCAACATCAAGTGCACTGTTATCAGTGCAAGGAAGATGCCAGGCAGCAGGAGGATGTGAATGGTGTAAATACGTGGGATAAATGTTTCACCTGGGAACACTCCACCGAAGAGGAAGTAAGAGAGGTATGAACCCACAAGTGGGATCGCTTGCAAAATCGCTTCCGCGATTCGAATACCGGTACCTGAGAGAAGATCATCAGGAAGTGAGTAACCCAAGAATCCTTCAACAATTCCTAGTGTGAGTAGTCCAATACCTATGATCCAGTTGAATTCACGAGGCTTGCGGAATGCTCCGGTAAAGAAGACGCGAAGAAGGTGAACAACGATCGCTGCCATAAAGATTAGCGCGGACCAGTGGTGAATCTGTCGCATCAATAATCCACCGCGTACCTCAAAAGAGATATCTAGCGCCGATGCATAGGCGGCAGACATCTCTAGCCCCTTGAGTGGCTCATAGGAACCTTCATAAACAACTTCACGCATTGATGGGTCAAACCAGAAAGTTAAGAAAGTGCCAGAGAGAAGCAAGATGACAAATGAGTAGAGCGCAATCTCACCGAGCATAAACGACCAGTGATCTGGAAATACTTTATTGAGATTCTTCTTCATCCATGCAGCAGCACCAGTGCGCTCATCTACATAGTTAGCAACATTACCTGCGATTCTTTCGCGTGCGCTCACTTTAATCTCCCCCAGAAGCTAGGCCCGACTGGCTCAGTAAATGGTGCTTGTGCAACGAGATAACCCTCGTCATCAACTGTGATGGCCAATTGTGGCAGAGGACGAGCAGCCGGTCCAAAGATAACTTTGGCTGCACGGGTTACATCGAATGTTGATTGGTGGCATGGACAGAGCAGGTGCTTTGTTCCCTGTTCGTATAACGCTACCGCGCACCCCATGTGAGAACAGATTTTAGAGAACGCAATGATTCCTTCGTAAGTCCACGAAAGTCGCTCAGCATCGAGATTGAACTCCTCTGGGCGAAGACGAATCAACAGGACCGCATCTTTGGCAATGTCACTCAGCGAACGGTGATCTTTTCCGGGAGCCATTTCTGGAAGTGTCTGTGCGACAGAACCAACTTCCAAATCTTCTGGACGAATAGGACGATCACCTGGATCTGTCACAAGACGAGAACCAGCCTTCCAACCAGTTGTCTTGAGTTCATCCCCTGGAGTTGGACCCAGATCGCGAAGAAGAAAGATAGGGGAGAGGCCTACGAGTCCAACGGCAAGACCCAAGCTTCGTTTGATTAATGAGCGACGGCCAAGTCCGGCAGCCGCAGCGCCTTCTTTAGCAGTCTTCACAAAATCTTCGCGATCTGAATCAGGTGATCGGAATTCATGGCGCTGAGCGATGACTTCGGTATCTGGCATCAGCGTCTTCGCCCAGTGGACTGCGCCAAGTCCGATGAACAAAAGTGAGAATGCGAGACCAAGACCTAAGAAGAGTTGATGCGCATTCTGCTCGCCCATAAGAGGAATAAAGATGAAAGATTCAGTTGAGATGAAAAAGTACGAGAAGATGAAGAGAACTGTACTTAGAGCAGATAGCAAGAAAAGAATTGCAACCTGGCGTTCTGCCCGGTCCGCAGCCTTTGGATCGATATCAGTTTGACGCAACTTGTGCGGAGGCAAACCTGGATCTTTGATTGCTTCGATTTCATTACTCATAATTTTTTACTTCGCCTTCGCTGCTAGCCAGACTGCGATACCAATAAGCAGTCCTAGTCCGAGTGTCCATACGAGAAGTCCTTCTGTTACTGGGCCAACTCGACCGAGTGCGACTCCACCAAGTTGTGGTTCCTTCTCCGCTGCCTTAATCCACTTAATGATTGAGAGCTTCTCTTTTGGAGTAAGTGTTTTATCTGAAAAAACTGGCATTGATTGTGGGCCAGTGATCATCGCTTCATAGATGTGAACAGGCTCAACACCCATTACCGAAGGCGCGTATTTACCTTGAGTCAGCGCGCCACCTTGGCCTGCGAAGTTATGGCACATCGCGCAGTTAGTGCGAAAGAGTTCTCCGCCTTCAGCTACTTCACCATCGCGTTCGTAGTTGAGCATATTTTCCGATGGAATTTCAGGTCCTGGTGCAAGCGAAGAGACATAGGCAGCAAGCGCTGCAACTTCTTCATCGTTATATACAGGTGCCTTACGCATAGCTTGCTGGCTCATATCCGCCATTGGCATACGGCCGGTGGCTACTTGGAAATCTACTGAGGCAGCACCAACACCAATCAGAGAGGGAGCAATTGAGCCACCTTCTGCATTAAGTCCGTGACAAGAGGAGCAGCCTCTTAAGAAAATCTCTCTACCTTCTTCGATCGCGGCGGTGCGCTCTTCGGCAGTCAACGGAGAAGTTGTAGTTGCACCTGCAACTTGAAAGGTCGTACCAATTCCCAAGAGGGCAAAGATCAATAACAGTGGTGCAACAGCTCTATGTCGGCGATGGCGAGAAAGCTTCTTCACTTATATCCCAATCTACTTAATCAGATAGATCGCAGCAAAGAGCGCGATCCATACAACGTCGACGAAGTGCCAGTAATAAGAAACAACAATTGTTGTGGTGGCTTGCTGGTGCGTGAAACGACGGGCCTTAGCCACACGGATCAAAACGATGAGGAATGCGATCAAGCCACCGGTTACATGTAGTCCGTGGAAACCTGTTGCTAAGTAAAATACAGATCCATATGCGTTCGAAGAAAGTGTTAAACCTTCAGTGACTAGAACTGCATACTCGTAGATTTGACCCGCAATAAAGAAAGCGCCCATAAGAAATGTGAGAGAGAACCATTCACGCATTCCCCAGCGATTCATCTGCCAGAGTGAGCCTTCACGCTTATTCTGGAAACGCTCTGCAGCGAAAACTCCGAACTGGCATGTGACAGATGAGAGAACAAGAACAGTGGTGTTGATCGCTGCGAATGGAATGCTGAGTAGATGCGTTGATTCGCTCCAGATGCTCGGTCCTTGAACCGCGCGAGTTGTGAAATACATTGCAAAGAGCGCTGCAAAGAACATCAACTCACTCGATAGCCACACAATTGTTCCCACCGCCACGACGTTGGGCTTAGAGATCTTATGCATTGAGGCTGGCTCGGAGGCCGAGCTTGAGACTGTGCTTGTCATGCAGGCGATTATTCCCGATATCGCAACCTTTCACCTCTTTCTCTGGCTCTATCTGCCCTTTATTTACCCATCTTTGAGGTGAAACGGATCACCATGGCATCTGCCATCTCTCGCGGTAGAGTGCGCCTATGTCGCAAGAAGAGTCCCGCCGTCTCAATATCGTTCTCTATTCAGACGATGTAACGGTTCGCGCCCATGTGGCTGCCGCCCTAGGAACCCGTGTGGCCCCAGATCTAGCGCCCCATTCAATAACCGAATTTGCAACCGGCCCTGCTCTGCGTCTCTATGTCGATGGCAAGGCTCGCAGCGGGGATCACGAAATTGATCTCTTTATTCTTGATGGAGAAGCAGCCCCTGAAGGTGGCATGGGAGTAGCTCGCCAACTTAAAGATGAACTCTTTAACTGCCCGCCTGTACTTGTGATGACTGCCCGCAAAGAAGATGCCTGGCTAGCAACATGGTCGAGAGCAGAGGCAAATGTTCTGCATCCAATTGATCCATTTACATTGGCTCATACCGTTGCTGATTTATTGCGCTCCTCAATAGCGCGAATCAAGGCATAATTCTTCGCTAAGACCGCTTCTACCTGAGAGAGTTGGTGAAGCCACCATGTGGAAGTCATATCTTGAGCGCTTAGAAAATGGACTTGATCTAGAAGCCAACGAGGTTTCTTCAATCATGGAGACGATTCTTCGTGGTGAGGCTGAAGTTGCAGAGATAAAGTCATTTCTCCTTGCTTTGAAGAATAAGGGCGAGACGGCTGAAGAAGTCTCAGCACTTGTCAATCAAATGTTTGCCCATAGCGCCCCAATATCGATTTCAGATCGCGCAGTCGACACCGTTGGTACAGGTGGCGATGGAGCCCACACCATCAATATCTCAACAACGGCAGCGATTATTGCCGCCTCAGCTGGAGCGCGAGTTGTAAAGCACGGAAATAGAGCAGCATCTAGCAAGTCTGGTTCGGGAGATCTTCTCGAAGCGTTAGGTGTTGCGATCACTCTTGATGGAAAGGGTGTTGAAAGAACTGTTGCTGAACTTGGGATCGGTTTCTGCTTTGCTCCGATTTTTCATCCCGCAATGCGTTTTGCGGCCCCTGCTAGAAAAGAGCTTGGTATTCCAACGGTTTTTAACATCTTGGGCCCGCTAGCCAATCCTGCAAAACCTCAAGCAGCAGCCATTGGCGTAGCAGATGATCGAATGCATTTGGTAATGGCAGAAGTGCTAGCAACTCGAGGAGTTGATGGGTTTGTTTTTCGAGGCGATGACGGACTAGATGAAATCACTCTTTCATCAACCACCTCAATACTGAGCATCGGCAACGGTGAAATTCGCAGCGATCTCATTGAACCTTCTGACTTTGGAATTACTCGCGCACCAGTAAGTGACCTTGTCGGGGGAGATGCTTCAGAAAATGCTCGGATTACTCTTGCAATATTCGCAGGCGAAAGAGGCGCCCCTCGAGATGCGGTTATGTTAAATGCTGCTGCCGCTATAGCCGCATTTGAGGGCGAGCAAGATCTTGATGTGCGTGAGCGAATTATTCGAGGCCTGAAGAAGGCAGAGGCGGCCGTCGATAGCGGTGAAACTACAGCCCTTCTTCAGAGATGGATTTCGTTGACTCAATCTTTGGTCGCACCTTCTTGGCACCAGCGTTGAGCATCTGATTGATTGTGGTGATTCCGAAAGTTCCCATTCTTTCGATAATGCCATGGAGTACATCCACCGTGGCTAACGCGTCATCGAGAGCTCTGTGGTTTGGGGAAATTTCAGTACGAAAGTAGATCGCAAGAGTCCCTAGTTGATAATTTGGAACATCATCTTTAGTCAATACAAATCGGGCAGCTTTTACCGTATCGATCACTCTAAAGTTCGGCCACGTGTACCCATGAAGCACCGCTGATGCTTTAAGGAACGAGAGATCAAAAGGTGCGTTATGGGCTACAAATACCGTTGATTTCTCACTGCCTAGAAATTCAAATAGAAGAGGCAGTACTGACTCAATCCTCGGTGCATCGATAAGCATCTCATCAGTAATCCCGGTTAATTCTGTAATAAATAGCGGAAGTTGCGTCCCCGGATTTACGAAAGTTTTAAAAGTACCCAGAACTTCTCCGCCACAGACTTTAACAGCGCCGATTTCAGTAATCGCGCTACCTGTCTTTGGTGATGCGCCGGATGTCTCTAAGTCCAGAACCACAAAGGTCGTCTGAGATAGATCTTCATCGACAACCATTTTCTTCATCAGGGAAGCCTAGATGACTTGGCCGACATCACAAACGATCTATTTACGCTTAAAAGCTTTCTTTGCGCGGGCAGTCAATTTATCGGTCTCTTTTTTAATTCGAATGTAGATGACCTGCGCCCAAGCAAACTCGGTTGCCAAGATTGCTACACCGAGAACTATTAAGGGAAGGCCAGGTCCTGGAATAAATATGAAGACGATTCCGAGGAGCACAAAGGTCGTACCGACTGTTGCAACTATGACCCAACGGAATGGGTGAGGTAGGTGACGCCATACGTTTCCGAACTTGCGTCTTATATTTTGAGCCATTGGGCAAAACATCCTTAAATTCCTACTTGTGTAGTCTGGAATATAGCGTAATCTGCAGCGCATGGAATATAGACGCCTCGGCAGTACTGGAATGTATGTATCGGAAATCTCCTACGGAAACTGGATCACCCATGGTTCCCAGGTTGAGCAGGAAGCGGCAATCAAATGTGTAAAGACCGCTTTCGATCTCGGTATCACTACTTTTGATACAGCAGATGTCTACGCAGGAACTCGCGCTGAGACAGTTCTTGGTAAGGCGTTGAAGGGAATTCGCAGAGAATCCTACGAGCTTTTCACAAAGGTCTACTGGCCAACCGGGACAGGAAAGAATGATCGCGGTCTTTCTCGCAAACACATCATGGAATC
>CAEZTX010000034.1_pt1 | contig 7040 bp, 5 predicted proteins | sample 7264321 | NCBI WGS metagenome assembly CAEZTX01 (sample SAMEA6813814, study PRJEB35770) | uncultured Candidatus Planktophila sp. | biome: Freshwater; feature: Freshwater reservoir; material: water | place: Czech Republic | collected 2017-08-18 | depth 0.5m m
CTATCTCTTCCCACCCTGAGAATTATCTGAGACCGATCTGTATCTGGCGTGCGAATTCATCAGACCCCCACCACAGTCTTATGAAACTCAAACTCTTCATGATGCACCTGATCAGCACTCATCCCAAGCTCACGCGCAGCATCGACAACAGCTGCAACAAGTGGCTTTGGCCCACAGATGTAGATATCACTCTCGCGCACCCTAGGCACGACCGATAACAAGTGCGACGCATCCATCGGATGTTCGCGACGCGATCCCACCATGTAATGAATCTTTGTAAAACCGCCAGACTCGGCAGCGATCTGATCAAGCTCTGCCTTCAACGCTAAATCTTCCTCATTTGAAGTGCGATAGATGAAATCAATATGCACCGAATTCTTAAACTCATCCAGCAAGGCACGTACCGGAGTCACACCGATACCTCCGCCGATAAGCACTACACGCTTCTTTTTCGCCTGCCCCGCCCTAAAGACGCCATAAGGACCTTCGAAAAAGACACGTGTGCCAGGCTTAATTCTCACCATTGATCGCGAATGATCGCCCAACCCTTTAACAGTAATGCGCATATAACTTGCAGTAGGGGCTGCCGATAACGAATATGGATGTGCCACCAAGAAATGACCTTTACTTGCAAAGCCCCACTCAAAAAATTGTCCGCCCTCAGCACGCAGCTTTACTAAATCGCGTCCCTTCATAATCACCGAATACACATCGGGGGATTCTTCAACAATACTTTCAACGCGCAGATCATGGCGCAGCGAGCGCACCAACGGCAACGCAAATCTCCACCAGATCACGCAGAAGGCCATCAACGCATATAACCCAATCCAATACGCGCGATTAAGCGGATGCTCAATAAACATCTGCCCGTTCTGTATCTGGTGCATAAAGGCTGATGCCACCGCGCCATATGTCAGCACATGCAATATCCACCATGTCTCATAGGAATACTTTGCACGCGCTTTTTTATAAGAAGTTATTCCCGCCTGAATCATTAAAACAAATCCAGCGAGCGCCCACCACATCCAAGCAAAGTCATTAAGCATGCGCCAAATCTCACGCGCAAGACTTAACTGATCTTGTCCGGCATATCCCACCGTCACAAGAAAGAAGTGCGCACCGATCAAATACAACGACCACGGCCCCAAATTACGATGCCAGATCACAAGTTGATCATGTCCAATACTTTTCTCAACCGCAGGTATTCGCGCAATCAAGAAGATTCCAATCACCGATAAATACGTTCCGACCAGCGCCGCCAAGCGCGAAAGCGTGATGACAACCCCATAGACAGATTCGATATCGCGCATCTGCAACGTACTCACCTGCATCGCAATCGTGATGCCCATTCCAATGCCAGCCACCCATGCAGCCCACGAAATACCCGCAAGACTTACGCGTCCAAAAGTAACCTTCTCTGAAACCTTGCCCGAAACCATGCCCCCACCATGCCCTACCAACCTGAGAGTTTCCTGATCGTGACGTGAGTGCCACCAGTTAAACCCCTTAAGCCCGTAGACTCACCTCATGCGCGTATTTATCACCGGTGGTGCAGGTTTTATCGGCTCCCACCTGGCAGATGCCCTGATCGCCCGAGGCGACCACGTCACCATCTTGGATAACCTCTCAACCGGATCTGCCGCCAATATCGCCCACGTCAAAGATCAGCTAGAGATCCACCAAGGCGATATCCGAGACCAAGCACTCGTTGAATCCCTTGTCGAAAAATCAGACCTCGTCCTTCACATGGCCGCAGCTCTTGGCGTGAACACCATCCTTGAAAAAACAATCGAATCAGTATCGGTCAACTTCACCGGATCAGAAGTCGTCCTTAACGCTGCAACCAAATATAAAAAGCGCATCATCATCGCCAGTACATCTGAGATCTACGGCAAGAACCCAGAACAACCTCTGCATGAAGAATCAGATCGCGTCGTCGGTGCCCCACAGAAAATTCGCTGGACATACTCTGATGCCAAAGCGCTCGAAGAAGCCGTCGCACATTCACTACACACCACCCAAGGACTTAAAGTCACCACAGTGCGCCTCTTCAACACAGTCGGCCCACGCCAAACAGGTCGCTACGGAATGGTCCTCCCACGCTTTGTCCAAGCAGCCCTAGCCAATGAACCCATCACCATCTACGGCGACGGATCTCAATCACGCGTCTTCTGCCACGTACAGGACGCCATCAAAGCAATCCTCACCCTCGCCGCAACGGATTCAACAATCGGCGATGTCTTCAATGTCGGCGGCGTTGGTGAAACCACCATCAAGGAACTCGCCGAACAGATCATCAAACAAACAAACTCCACATCAACTCTTACCTACACCCCATACTCCGACGCCTACCCCGCCGGCTTCGAAGATATGCAGCGCCGCGTCCCCGACATCACCAAGATCAAAAAGACCATCAACTGGGCACCTGCAAACACTCTTGCAAACATTATAGATGACGTTGCTCAATCCATGCGAGGTTAAGAATGGCTAAGTACAAGAATACGAAGCAGATTACTAAGTCAGCCAAAAAAGAGATCTCAGATTCAAAGCTTCACAAATACCTCATCGCCATTCCACTCATAGCCCTTGCAATCAAATTCATCACTATGGGCAATATCCAAGCCGGAATTTGGCTTGGCGCGGACGGAGAGAATTACCTAACTGGCCTTGATGGACTAATCAAAGATGGTTTCTTTTCGGAAGAGCCTCTTCTCTCATACTGGCCGGCCGGTTATCCGCTCTTAATGTGGCCGTTTACAGTATTTGGGCAAACAGTTTTTTATTATGTAATCAGCGCAATTCAATCAGTTTTCTTTGCTTACGCCACCTATTTCTTCACAAATAAGGTCGCGAAGTCGTCATTAAAGAACTTTGCATTCTGGATTTCAATCATCATCTCGTTCAACCCAACGCTGTCGCTTTCCTCTCTAGCAGTTGGATATGAAGCTCCGATCGCTGCATGTTTCATGATGATTGCAGGAATCATCTGGGCAAACACCAACCCAACTTTGGATAGAAAGTTATGGCTTAACGTTGCATATGTAGGCTTTTGGTTCTCTCTTGCAACGTTTATGCAACCACGTTTCTTACTCATCGCAACAATCATCGCCGTGCTTTGGGCACTTAAAGTCGCTGGCACAAAAAACCGTATCCGCATTGCAGCCCTTGTGATCTCAATCATGATGGTTGCCCCTGCGATTATGATCTTCAGAAACATAGAAGTTATTGATAAAGCCACTATCTCAACAAACCTCGGAGTGACGATGCGCATCGGTGCTGGCCCTGAAACCTCAGGTGGCTACGATCGCAAAGGACCAGAAGTTCCATGTGAACCGAAGGCACCCGCTACAACGGTTACAGATAACGAATTAGTTGTCTGCGTTATCAAGTGGTACTTAACAAACCCAATAGATACTGCACGCCTCTCCATGAATAAGGCGATTCTGTTCTGGTCTCCCTGGGATGGACCGCTCTCCCTCAATGGAACAATGGCACGGAATCCTTGGCTAAAGATTTCTCCAGTAAATCAAATTGCTAAATCTAATTCAGATGGCCAAGGTTTAGTTTTTGGTTTTATTGGGAATGCGATCTCTTGGCTTTGGCTAGTCGGACAGATTCTGATTCTCTTCTTTGGTTACCGCTCACTCCGCAAACTTGGCGCTAACGAGAAGTTCTTCGCACAAGTTCTGATCACACCCGTTCTCGTCTCTTGGCTTTTAGCTCTAGGGACTATCGGAGACCACAGATTCCGAGTACCAACCATGAGTATGAGCCTGGCATTGCAGGTCATAGCAATTTTGGCATTCCGTAAGAAACTTAGCGACCGCGTCGGCTAGCTTTAGAGAGAGTGCGCTCCCTTTACCTTTCCGGTTGTATCAAAGACATATGGTGCAGAGTTAAGGACAGCAGCGGCGCTTGTGACCGTATGCAAAGTAATTACAACGGCGATATCTGATCCGCCAAGTGGAGTTGATGTTTCGCCCATCCAGTTCGCGACTAAATCATCACTCCACGTCACTTTAGCTCCAACTTTTTTGAGCTCTTCAATAACAAGTTCGGCAGGAGTCTCGCGGACATCTGCCACATTTGGCTTATATGCAACGCCTACAACTTGAACAGATTTGCCCTTCAAACTTCCACCATTATCGGCCACAACTCGATCAACAACGTACTTGGCCATCTCAAGGTTGACTTCATTAGCCCGCTCTATAAATGTGGCTGGCACGCCAACGCGCGCAGCCGTATCTGCCAAATACGATGGATCAACGGGGATGCAATGTCCACCAACACCAGCACTTGGCAAAAATTTCATAAATCCGTAAGGCTTCGTTGCCGCTGCATCCAAGGTCTCATAGACAGAAATACCCAAGGCATGGGCAATCTGCGCAAACTCATTAACAAGAGCAATGTTTACTTGTCTAAAGGTGTTTTCAAATAACTTCGCAGACTCTGCGACCTCCGGCGATGAAACCTCCACCAAATTGTCACAAAATGTTGAATAGAATTCACGCACAGCCCTTGAGGCCTCTGGTGTTAGCCCTGCATAGAGACGGGGAGTGTTCTTCTGATTCCAATCAGTTCGTCCTGGATCAACCCGCTCAGGAGATACTGCATACATATGCGCGATTGAACCAGCTGAATACTTTTCTATTTCGGGTTTAATCAAATTACGAACAGTGCCAGGAAAAGATGTCGACTCGTTGATGATGAGTGCTGGAGTCTTTAGGTTTTCTCCAATTGTCTTACACGCCGCCACAACAAATGCTAAATCTGGTTTTCTATCCTTTGTCAGAGGAGTTGGCACTGCAATGACAACGACATCTGAACCTTCAATACCACTGGCATTAGTAGTCGCTTTGTAACTTCCACTCGCAATGTGCCTTGCAAGGTCTGCAGACTCCACACCTTCAATATGTGACTTTCCTATATTGAGCGCTTCGACCACGCCTTGGTTCTTATCGAAACCAACAACTGTGTGATGATCTGCGGCAAAGACCGAGATGGTTAAACCAACATAACCCTGCCCAATAATCGAAACTTTCACAAGTTACCCAAGTACATTCGGATTATTTGGATCGAGTCTCTTCATATTCTCCATCGCGCGCTGTTTATCTTCGGCGGTGCTATTTGTGATGAGATAAAGAACTTTCCACGAGTCAAAATTATCTGGATTAAAGTCAATTGCAATAAGTGCGTACTTGTATGCTAGATCGTAAAGCTTGCTACTCTCCAAAAGTTGAACAGCATTTAGATATCTGTAAGAGTTTGAAGGATTCAAATATCCAGGTGCCAAAGCTTCTTCAACTTTCTGAGCATTTTGAGAAGCGAGGGCGCTACGCCACTTTGCATCGGCGCTATATGGTGGGACAGCTATCAATAGGCCTACGACAGCACCAATTCCTGCTAGTAGCGTCGAACTAAAGATCGTTTCTTTATGCTTTACCTTGGCTCCCCGCACCTTTGTCGTTCTGTCTTTAGCATGATCAGCCGTGCCAGACTCTTGCTCTGGTCTGGTTGCAATCTCGTACGCGATCAGTGCACCACCAAATAACCACCCCCACACTGCTAAGCCAATTTGGTTGATTGAGATAATTGACTGAAGCTGGTAGCAAACCCAAGCAGTTGTAAGAGTTACAAAAATCGCATTATATTTCTTTGTACGGGCCGTTGTTTTAATTATTGCAATAACGCTCAATGAAAGGATCGCAAGGTAAGCGACAAAGAGTGGCCACCCACCGAAAGCGAACACATCAAAAGGCACATTATGTGCGGCATTAGTTACTGTGTTGGGCCCCGGCAAAACTAAAGCTTGTGTGTCACGCAACCTGCGGTACCAGTCTCCATATGTATCGAAGCCAACTCCAGTTAATGGGTGCTGGGAACCCATGTTCCAACCTGCCTGCCAATACTCGCCGCGGAGAGAGACAGAAGTCTTATAGATGTATTTAGTGAGAGGGCCAATCTGTAGCGCCCCCAGCAAAGCAAAAACTCCACCGATAGCGACGATTACTACGTAGCCAACCTGTGCAATTACGCCTTCAAACTTTGAGCGCACGGCATAAAATCCCACAATGCCTAGACCTGCCGCAACAACAACTCTGCCCTGGATCGCATTTGAGTTGATGATTTCATAAACAGCAAGAAGAAATACGAGCCCTGAAGCCACACGAAGAATCGGTGATGTGCCAGATTTCAGCATAAATGCCACCAGCGCTGCAGCAAAAATTCCAAGAAATGCGCCGATAAAGTTCGGGTTGCCGAATGTGCCCAGAATGTTTCCATATGGATTATTCCAAGGAATAAAGTCTCCGAACGCGATAGCCCAACCGCAATAAATCACATTCACAGCGCCAGCTCCTAGTAATCCCCAAATCAAGGTGTTGAAACTGGATTCACGACGAAGTAGTGCGGCCGAGGCTATAACCATCATGAGCAATAGATAGGTGATCAGCGCGGTATTTCGACCATAAACGCCATAAAGATTCTGAACTAACGGGCCATCGCTATTTACGACTGAATTGATACTCGCAACAAGGAAAAGCACAAGTAAGACAACTAGCGCCTTAGAACTGTTCCATAATTCCTTAACCCCGAAAGCCAGCAGAACGGAGAATGCGCCAACAGCAACTCCGCCTAAGGCAAAGAGCTTTGTGACATTTACTGGGTCCGTAACGGTGCCAGTAATCACGATGATCGCTACAAAAGCCGAGCCAATTCCTAGAACTCGGGCGATAGTTCTCTCTGCCAGCTGATTAATCATGCACAAATCTTAACCTGTAGAAAGCCGAAACCCGGCTCCTCCTGAGAGGAACCGGGTTTCGGTTACTAATAAAGGGGGCTTATTAAGCCTTTACCTTCTTAGCAATCTTTGCAACTACTGCTGCAAGTGACTTGATCTGAGCCTGTAGGCCTTCGATCAACTTGGTTACAGACGCTGAAAGCGCTGCAACTGCATCAGATGCTTCCTGAGCTGCTGTTGTAGCAGCATCTGCTGCTTCAGCTGCAGCTAGAGCTGCATCTGTTGCTGCATTCGCTGCATC
>CAEZTX010000046.1_pt1 | contig 6112 bp, 6 predicted proteins | sample 7264321 | NCBI WGS metagenome assembly CAEZTX01 (sample SAMEA6813814, study PRJEB35770) | uncultured Candidatus Planktophila sp. | biome: Freshwater; feature: Freshwater reservoir; material: water | place: Czech Republic | collected 2017-08-18 | depth 0.5m m
AAAAGGTGCATTGGTAATTCCAGCCATCGGGGCTAGAACTACCGGTGAATCAAGCTGATACGTACCGCTTGATAAAGGGAGTGCTAGCAACCCAGTAGACGTGGAGCTAACCATGCCTGCACCTGATCAAGTGAGATGCGCTCTTGCGCCATGGTGTCACGATCGCGAATTGTTACTGCATTATCTTCTAGGGTTTCAAAGTCGATAGTGATGCAGTACGGAGTTCCAATTTCATCTTGACGGCGATAACGTCGGCCAATTGCGCCAGCATCATCAAAATCAATATTCCAATTCTTGCGAAGTTGCTCGGCAAGATCGCGCGCCTTAGGAGAGAGATCAGCGTTACGTGACAAAGGAAGAACCGCAACCTTGACAGGTGCTAGACGGTAATCGAGTTTAAGAACAACGCGCTTTTCCATCTCGCCCTTGGCATTTGGTGCTTCATCTTCTGTGTAGGCATCCATCAAGAATGTGAGCGCACAACGGTCAACGCCTGCTGCAGGTTCAATAACAAATGGCGTCCAGCGCTCATTTTTCTCTTGATCAAAGTATGACAAGTCTTTGCCTGATGCTTCCGAGTGCGCCTTAAGGTCAAAGTCTGTGCGGTTTGCAATTCCTTCTAGCTCGCCCCACTCAGTTCCAGTAAATTCAAACTTGTACTCAATATCTGCGGTGCGCTTTGAGTAATGTGAAAGCTTCTCTTTAGGATGATCATAGATACGAAGGCGTTCTGGATTAATACCAAGATCCTTATACCAAGCAAGGCGGGTATCGATCCAATATTGGTGCCAATCTTCATCTGTTCCAGGAACTACAAAGAATTCCATCTCCATCTGCTCAAACTCACGCGTGCGGAAGATGAAGTTTCCAGGAGTAATTTCGTTACGGAATGACTTACCAATCTGGCCGATACCAAACGGTGGCTTCTTGCGAGATGTCGTCATAACCTGATCAAAGTTAATAAAGATTCCCTGCGCAGTTTCAGGGCGGAGATATGCCAGACCTGATTCATCTTCTACTGGTCCAAGGAAAGTCTTGAGCAAACCTGAGAACTGCTTAGGTGTTGTGAATTGACCTTTATTTCCACAAGCAGGACAGTTCATCTCTGTAAGAGATTCAAGCTTCTTCTTATGCTTTGCTTCGTACGCTTCTTCAAGATGATCTGCGCGGTAACGCTTATGACAAGCGGTGCACTCTGTCAGTGGATCACTAAATGTTGCAACGTGGCCTGATGCTTCCCAGACTTCACGCGCCAAGATCACACATGAATCAAGACCGACAACATCTTCGCGTCCCATGACCATGGACTTCCACCATTGGCGCTTAACGTTATTCTTTAGCTCGACTCCGAGTGGGCCGTAATCCCATGAGGCGCGTAATCCGCCATAAATTTCAGAGGATGGATAAACAAATCCACGACGCTTTGCAAGTGAAACGATATTTTCTAAACGATCTACGGCCATTTTTAATATCCATCCGGCGAATTTAAGAGCCGGTGAGTTGACCTAGTCCGGCTGGCTGTCGGCGAAGAGCAACGGTCGTTGCTCAGCAGGAACAAGTTTACCTTCTACTTATTATTCGTAAGCCCCTGCTTCATCGATTGCGCGAGCAAGCACCGGTATCGCCTCAAGCTTTGCCCGCGTTGAACTCAAGGCGCGACGATACGAACCAACGTTCTCCCAACGAGTAGTGAGCACCCACAGGGTTGGCTCATCAAGATTCTGGCCAACTTCCCCACCGATAAAGCCAGCCGCCTCGGCCAAAACATCGCGGACACCTTCAAGTTCAGCACGAAAATCGGCGGCGGAGGCGAGCGGGATATCGAATCTGGCGACTGCAATCATGAGGCAAGGCTAGTCCCTGCCATATGAGAATGAAAATCATTTTCATTTGTGATACGGTCTGGCTATGAATATCGCAATCGCCCTCGCCGCAGCCACAGCGCTAGCAACATTTGCTGGTGGAACTCTGGCCATCAAATCGAAAGATCGTCTTCACTTAGTTCTCGGACTCTCAGCCGGCCTTCTCCTTGGCCTTGTCGCATTTGATCTCTTGCCTGAAGTTTTTGAGATGGGAACGAAAGAGATCCTGCATGCACCAGCAACATCTGTGGCGCTCATTGCGGGATTTTTACTTCTTCACTTCTACGAACAACTATTTGGATCACACGAACCTGCTGAATCTGATTATGGTCACGAACACAAGCACTCAGCAAACGTTGCAGGTGGACTTGGTGCACTTGCAATGGGCGGCCATGTATTTCTTGATGGTCTGGCTCTTGGCGTAGCTTTCAAAGTTAGCTCTGATCTTGGCTTCGCCGTCTTCATTGCACTTCTAGTGCATGCCTTTAGCGATGGCCTTAACACTGTTTCATTCTTAATCAAGAGTGGTAAGTGGGGCAAGAAAGGTATCTGGCTTCTCGGAGTTGATGCACTTGCACGTATCAGCGGCGCTGCACTCGGAACCAGCCTTGTCTTGAGTGACGAGTGGATTGCAATCTATCTCGCAGGTTTTGCTGGAATTGTTATCTATCTCGCAACTTCACATATCTTGCCGGAAGCGCACGCACGTCATTCTTCTCGTTGGACGATCGCTTTTACTTTAATCGGTGTCGGAATCATGTGGGCCTTGGTGAGTTATCTCCACTCTGGCGAAGAACATAACCACGGTTCTGAATCAGCAGTTCATGAAGAATCTATTCACTCCGATGAGGGCAAGCATGAAAAAGACCATGATCATGAAGATGAACAGAATCACGGGTAAACCATAGATGTCCCGCTCTAATCCACGAGTGCTGAGCACTCTCGAACGGGCTGGCGGCTTCGCTAGTGCGCAAGAGATCTATCGCCTCATGCAACGCGAGGGCGAGAGCATTGGACTCACGACTGTCTATCGTTCACTCCAGTCTCTAGTAAACGACAAGATCGTCGATGTACTGCGACGTGATGATGGTGAAGCTATCTATCGCCTCTGTGGAGATGCCCACCATCATCACCTCGTATGCAAAGGTTGCGGTGATACCGTTGAAATCGAGGGCGGAGCCATTGAAAAATGGGCGAAGGTTATGGCTGAAGAACATGGCTTTCGCGAAGTCGGACATACTGCAGAGATCTTTGGTCTCTGCAGCAAGTGTTAAGCCTTTCCGCTAGCCGCTCTGTTGGGAAAGCTACGCTTTTCCAAACCTTCTATCGCGATCTGAATACTCTTGGATCGCTTTCCATAAAGTCTTCCGTGTGACATCTGGCCACAAGACATCCATGAAGACAAACTCGGCATAGACAGATTGCCACGGTAAGAAGTTGCTGGTGCGCTGCTCCCCCGATGAACGTAAGAAGAGATCGACATCGCTCATCTTTGGATCATAGAGATACGAAGCAAGAGTTTTTTCGGTAATAGAATCAGCCTTTACTTTGCCGCGCTTAACATCACGTGCGAGCTCTGTAGCGGCATCAACAATTTCAGAACGTCCGCCGTAGTTCACGCACATATTTAGAGTGAGACCTTTGTTCTTCTTGGTCAGATCCTGCGCTTCTTCAAGTTCTTTGATTACTGAAGACCATAAGCGTTTAGGGCGACCAATCCACTGAATCTTTACACCCATCTCATTCATCTGATCGCGACGGCGACGCAGCACATCGCGATTAAAGTTCATCAGAAAACGCACCTCTTCTGGTGAGCGCTTCCAGTTTTCGGTAGAGAAGGCGTAGGCACTTAACTCTTTAACACCAAATTCAATTGCACCTTCTACAACATCAAAGAGCGCTTTCTCGCCTGCTTCATGTCCTGCAGTGCGAGGTAATCCGCGATCTTTAGCCCAACGACCGTTGCCATCCATCACCACTGCAACGTGGCGTGGAATCTCAATCGTAGATTTCTTACTCATGCACGCTCCACCATCGGCAGACTTCGTAGTCCGCGTTCAAGGTGCCATTGTAGGTAAGCCGCAACTAAGCCACTAGCTTCTCTGCGAAAACGCAGCTCACTATTTTGCGCACGATCCCAATTTCCGCTGATCAGATCACCCATAAGTTCCAGAGTCTCGGCTGCAGGGGTGGCAGATGCTGAGGGGCGACAATCCATACAGACTGAACCGCCTCCGACAAGTGAGAAGTATCGATGCGGTCCTGGTTTTTCACATCGTGAACATTGGCTCATCGATGGTGCGTATCCGCCGATTGCTAACGAACGCAGCAAGAAGGCGTCCAGGATTAGAGATGAGTCGTAGCGATTTTCTGCCAGAGCTTTCATGCCGCCAACTACTAATTGAAACTCTTGTAGCGCTGGTTCATTTTCCTGGGCGGTAAATCGCTCTGCAGTTTCCAAAATGGCGGAGGCAATTGTCCAACGTTGATAATCATTGGAGATTGCTTCTCCGTAATTCATTATCGCTTCAACTTGAGTGATGGTGTCAAAGGTTTTGCCGGTATATAACTGAATATCAACATGGCTTCCGGGCTCAAGTCGTGCGCCGAATTTAGACATCGTGCGGCGAACGCCTTTTGCGACTCCGCGAATACGACCATGTTCGCGAGTGAGCATTGTGATGATTCGATCTGCTTCGCCCAACTTCTGGGTGCGCAGAACTATCGCTTCATCACGGTAAAGGCTCACGGGGTTACGGTAGTCAGCGAATGGCGCGATTTATTGCAGACACAACGGCCTTAAGTGAAGCCGTTGTTGTATTTGGGTCAACTCCTACGCCCCAATAGACATCTCCGCCAATTGCACACTCGAGATAGGCAGCAGCAGATGCATCGCCACCTGCAGAGAGTGCATGCTCGTGGAAATCAAGAACTCGCACATCAACACCATAATTCTGCAAGATATTACAGAAAGCTGCGATCGGGCCATTTCCATGTCCAGAGAGTTCAACTTCTTGGCCGCGATCTGTGATGACAACAGTGAGTTGTACATCTTGATTCATGACAGAAGTTTGTGAGAGCCCCTTCAAACGGAATCGACCCCAAGGTGCTCCATCTGTAGGCAGATATTCATCTTCAAAGATTGCCCAGAGTTCATCGGCTGAAACTTCTCCACCTTGTGAATCTGTCTTATCTTGCACAATCTTGGAGAACTCAATCTGCAAACGACGAGGAAGATCAAGGTGATGCTCTGTCTTCATCAAGTAAGCGACGCCGCCCTTACCTGATTGTGAATTCACACGAATTACTGCCTCGTATGAGCGACCAATATCTTTTGGATCAATAGGTAGATATGGAACAGCCCATGTGTGTTGATCTACTGCAACACCTGCAGCCTTGGCATCTCTTTCCAGGTGATCAAAGCCCTTTTTAATTGCATCTTGGTGAGAGCCAGAGAAGGCGGTGAAAACTAGGTCTCCGCCATATGGATGACGTTCCGGAACTTTAAGCTGGTTGGCATATTCAACGGTGCGACGGATCTCATCGATATCTGAAAAATCAATATGCGGATCGATGCCGTGGCTGACTAAGTTCATACCTAGTGTTACTAGACAAACATTTCCAGTGCGCTCACCATTACCGAAGAGTGTTCCTTCGATGCGATCAGCACCGGCTAAGTATCCAAGCTCTGCCGCTGCAACTCCTGTACCGCGATCATTATGTGGGTGCAATGAAACAATCACGCTCTCACGGTTTTCAAGATTGCGACACATCCACTCAATTGAATCAGCATAGATATTTGGCGTTGCCATCTCAACGGTTGCTGGAAGATTCATGATCGTCTTCCAAGCAGGTGTTGGCTTCCAGATTGCATTAACGGCATTACATACCTCAACTGCAAATTCGAGTTCGGTGCCGGTATATGACTCTGGTGAATACTCAAATGAGACTTTGGTTTCAGGAACAGTCTTCATGAGATCAAGACAAAGTTGCGCGCCATCGGTGGCAATCTTCTTAATGCCATCTTTATCTAGACCAAAGACGACTCGACGTTGCAAGGTAGAGGTCGAGTTATAGAGGTGAACAATTGCCTGCTTTGATCCTTTAATCGCTTCATAGGTACGGCGTATGAGCGGTTCGCGAGCTTGAGTAAGAACCTGAATGACGACATCATCTGGGATCAATCCTTCATCAATAATCTTGCGGACAAAATCAAAATCTGTCTGGCTGGCACTTGGAAAACCAACTTC
>CAEZTX010000048.1_pt1 | contig 5934 bp, 3 predicted proteins | sample 7264321 | NCBI WGS metagenome assembly CAEZTX01 (sample SAMEA6813814, study PRJEB35770) | uncultured Candidatus Planktophila sp. | biome: Freshwater; feature: Freshwater reservoir; material: water | place: Czech Republic | collected 2017-08-18 | depth 0.5m m
AAGAAGATCGGTAAGGTCTGGTCAAAGGATTACACAATCAATTCTGTAAACGCAGATACCAATCCACTTCTTCTCGTTGGTAACGGTCCATTTATGGTCAAGTCAGCTGTTGCTAACGGCGCAGTGACAATGGTCCGCAACCCTAAGTACAACTCAGGCCCTAAGGTCAAGGCTCTAGAGCGCGTTGTATTCAAGGTTATCGGCGACGGAACAGCTGCTGCACAAGCACTTAAGAACGGCGAAGTTGATATCTACGCCGGTCAGCCAACAGCAGATGCTGTTGCACTCCTTAAGGCAATGGCACCAGCAGTTAAGGTCATCGGTGGAGATCAGGCTGTTTACGAGCACCTCGATCTACGCGTTGGTCCTGCATACGGATCTGGAACTCAATACAACGGTCCATTCGCTGGAATGTCACAGAAGGCAAAGGATCTACGTACAGCCTTCCTTCTTTCATATCCACGTGAAGAGATCATGGCAAAGATCATCAAGCCAATCAACGCAAAGTCAGAGTTGATGAACTCATTGATGGTCTTTAACTCAGAGCCTAGCTACAAGGAGATTATTGCTAAGTCAGGCGTCTCTAAGTTCACTGCAGGTACACAAGCATCACGTACAGCATCAGCACTTGCTTTGGTAAAGAAGCACTTCCCAGATGCAGCAGCAGGTAGCGGATCTGTAAAGATCAAGTTGCTTTTCGGTCAGCCATCAAACGCACGTCGCGTTTCACAGGCTGCACTTGCAAAGGCTGAATGGGCAAAGGCAGGCTTTGATGTAGATGTAACACCTACATCAGGTTGGTCTTCATTCCTTGAGGATCCAAAGTATGACGCTGCATTCTTTGCTTGGGTAAAGTCTGCTGCATTCCAGTCAGGTAACGTTGGAACATACGAGAGCCAAGCGAACCTCCAGGGTTACGAGAATGCAACAATCGACAAGATCTACAAGGAGCTAGGTGCTTCACCTAAGTCTGCTAAAGAGATCGCAGCAGCATTCGCTACAGTTGATGCAGAGTTGATGAAGGACGCAGTAACACTTCCAGTGTTCCAGCACCCATCAGCTAACGGCGTTAACGCGAAGTTGCAGGGCGTTGCACCATCACCATTCTCTCCAAACCTAGTTTGGAACTTGTGGGATTGGTACTTCACAAACTAATTCTCTAATTGAGATTTAGTTATGTGAAAAATAAGTAAAGAAGGGGTGGCATTCAGAGCAATCTGGATGCCACTCTTTCTTGCCCTTTCGGATACAATTCCGAGGGCTACTAGCCGGTATTTCTAAAGTCAGGCAAGTGAAAGGTGTTTTGAAAAGTGATTGCTTACATCTCACGTCGCCTGGGCGTTCTCTTCGTCATTCTCTTCGGTTCAAGTTTTATCTTGTACAACTTGGCAGCGATCTCAGGCGACCCACTCGGTGAGCTACGCCTGAGCAAAGAAATTAACGCAAAGCAGCAGATTCTTGCTCTCACCCGTGACCTTCAGCTCGATGTACCGCCACCGCTACGTTACTTCCTATGGCTACGTGGCGTTCTAGGAGTCTTTATTGGAAACCCTGATTTTGGATTGACTCGTACTTCAAAGCCGGTGATCGATGAAATTCTTGTAGCCCTTCCAATCACACTTCGACTTGTTACGGCTGCAACAGTTATTGCAATCATCGTCGGTATCACAATTGGAATCATCACCGCCTTGCGTCAATACTCTCGCTTTGACTACGCGATGACCTTTATCTCCTTCCTTCTCTTCTCACTTCCAATTTTCTGGGTTGCAGTACTTCTCAAGGAGTACCTAGCAATCCAATTCAATACCTTCCTTGGCGAACCCACGGTCTCACCTCAGTGGTTGATAGGGCTGAGTGTGGCCAGTGGTGTCTTCTGGTCGGCCATCATTAGCGGCACTCGAAAACGAGTTTTGTTGATTTTCGCTGGTGCATTCGCCGCCAACTTTGCACTACTTTCATTCCTTAGCGTTACCGGTTGGTTTGCCAATCCATCACTAGGTGTCATCGCGATCGGAATTCTCTCCGTAGGTGTGGCCTTTGGTATCACTCAGCTCTCTACGGGTTTAACCAACAAGGCAGCTCTAAAATCTTCACTCGTCATGGCCGCGTATACCGTCGTCACTTATTACCCAGTGCAGTGGCTCTTTGAACAGAAAGCAAAAACTCTGATCTACCCACTGATCATCATTGTCTCTTTTGCCTTTGCCGTTTTTGTTTCACTCAAATTCTCAAAGATCGACCGCGGTCCAATTATTCGAACATCGATTCTCTCCATTTTCATTATGGGATTCCTTGTTGTTATCGATAAGTTGATGCAGACCTGGAAGCCATATATGGAATCCGATGCCGTCTACTTCCGTCCGATCCCAACTATCGGTCAGGTCAATGCACTCCTAGAGCCAGGTAATTTCTGGATGTCCCTACTTGATGCGCTTGTCCATATGTTCTTGCCAACCTTGGCGCTACTTCTTATCTCATTCGCTGGCTATGTTCGTTTCTCACGCGGAACACTTCTTGAAGTACTCAATCAAGATTACATTCGCACAGCGCGCGCCAAGGGACTTACGGAGCGCACGGTAATCATGCGCCACGCATTTAGAAATACCATGATTCCAATTGCAACAATCATGGTTGTTGACTTCGCATCCATCATCGGTGGCGCCATCATTACTGAGCGCATCTTTGGCTGGCTTGGAATGGGCACGCTCTTCTATGCAGCAATTAACTCCTTTGACCTCAATCTTCTCATGGGAGTCTTCTTGCTCACAGGGTTCTTAGCCGTTTCCGCAAACCTCATTGCAGATCTTCTTTATTCAGCGCTTGATCCACGTATTCGCGCCGGCGCAGGAGGTAACTAATGTTAAAGCGTAAGAAAGATAACGAGGCTTCAATTACTACTGGCGAACAAGCCATCATGAATAAAGAGACCGAAGGCCTTAGCCAAGGTCAGATTGTTCGTAGCCGTTTTGTACGCCACAAGGGCGCGATGACATCTGTCTTCGTACTTTCTTTTCTGATTATTGCCGTCTTTACCGCACTTGAGACAAAGATTGGTTCAATCCGAATTCCAGGTTGGTGGCGCTTTAGTTATGACGAACTTCTTGAACTGCGTACAGAGGGATGTCCTGATGGCGTCGTCGGATGTCCAACTCTCGATCTAGCTCCATCATTTATTGATGGCACCGGTGTGGGTCTTGGAAGACATCCATTTGGACAAGACGATATCGGCCACGATTACTTTGCGATGGTAATGAGAGGAGCGCAACGCTCGCTCTATGTAGCATCAGTTATTGGTCTTCTCGCTGGAACTATCGGAATCACGATTGGTGCAATCTCTGGTTACTTCCGCGGATGGATCGATTCAACGTTGATGCGCTTTACCGACTTCATCATCACAATTCCGACAATCATTATTGGATCAGTTGTTGGTTATCACTTCGGAAACCTCGGCGTCGGATTCCTTGCCTTCTATCTGGGTCTCTTCGCCTGGACCGGGCTCTCGCGACTTGTTCGAGGCGAGTTCCTGAAACTTCGAGAGCTCGAATTCGTGGATGCAGCTCGCGTTGCTGGAGCAAGTGATCGCCGCATTATCTTTAAACACATTCTCCCTAACGCAGTTGGTGTCATTATCGTTTCGATTACCCTTTTGATGTCTGGTGCGATCCTGCTTGAGACGGCGCTCTCGTTCCTAGGCTTTGGTGTTGTTGCACCAGATGTTTCTCTCGGATCACTTATCAGCCAATACCAGGATTCATTTACAATCCGCCCTTGGCTCTTCTGGTGGCCAGGTCTGCTCATTATTACTATCGCACTCTGCATTAACTTCATTGGTGACGGTCTTCGTGATGCCTTTGATCCACGTCAACGTCGTCGTCTGACTAAGAAAGATAAAGAGCGCGCGAAGGTTCAGGCACGAATTGCAGCGAAAAATGACTAGCGCAGTTTTAGAAGATACTCAGCGCGCAGGCGATCACAAAGAGAGTAATCAGAGCGGTAAGACCGTTTTGATTAAATTCAGTTCGGTTGTCACACGTACCTCTAGTGGTGCTGCTCTGAAAGGCATCGAAGCGAATTCGAGCAAGCGCCAGAGCTTGTCCAGAGTGAGTACGCGGAGATTCACCGGGTCTCATGTTCTGCAGATCGGGGATCTTCAATCCGCGAATCTCACTGGCATGGACAGTTCTGCTGTGATATCTGCCTGGGGCTTGAGCCGCCCAAGCATAAATCTTCTCGCCAGCTACTTGGATATACATCGAGTATCGAGCGCTAATATCTTCGATTTCACCCCAACCGACAGTGATCTCTTTCAAGGGATTAGTGATTGTGATTCCTTCATCAAAGAAGGTGACCTTTGGACGAACGAAGCCCAAGTGAGCAGCGTAGGCAACGAAGAGGCACCAAGCGAACGTGGTTGCAACTCCTTGAGCACCTTCGGTGTAGAAACTTTGGCCGGCAATTCCAGCACAGAGAATGTAGATAGCAGCGGCAAAGAAGTAACTACTTCTCGGACGGTACATCTCAGAATTACTCACACAAGTAGTCTCTCACGAAAGGTTCTCCGATGAGCGAGCCAGTACTAAAGGTCCACGACTTTACCGTCGAATTTTGGGTAGATGGCATCTGGTATCCAGCTGCAGTCAATATGAATTTTGAAGTTAACCCAGGCCAAGTTCTTGCAATCGTGGGTGAGTCCGGTTCAGGTAAGTCAACAACAGCAATGGGTTTGATGACTCTTCTTGCAAGCAATGCCCGCATGAGCGGAAGTGTAAAAGTTAAGGGCCAAGAAATGTTGGGCGCGAAAGGCTCAATCCTTCGTAAGTTCCGTGGAAAAGAAGTTGCATATATTTTCCAGGAGCCAATGACTGCGCTCAACCCTGTCTACACAATCGGTTTCCAGATTATTGAAACTCTTCGTACACACTTTGATATGGGTCCAAAAGAGGCGCGTGCGCGTGCACTTGAATTAATCACTATGGTTGAAATTCCAGACCCAGCAACCTCAATTGATAAGTACCCACATCAACTTTCAGGTGGTCAGCGCCAGCGCGCAATGATCGCGCAGGCTCTTGCATGTGATCCAGGGCTATTGGTCGCAGATGAACCAACAACAGCGCTCGATGTAACTGTGCAAGCTGAAGTTCTCGACTTGATGCGTAACCTAAAAGATAAGCTCAACTCAGCAATCTTGTTGATTACCCACGATATGGGCGTTGTTGCAGATATGGCTGATGAGATTCTTGTCATGAAAGATGGCCTCACCGTAGAACACGGAAGCGCCGATCAGATCTTTAATCGCCCACAGCATCCATATACACAGCAACTTCTTGCTGCAGTTCCAAAGTTGGGCTCTTCTGCTCTTCGCACCCTGCCTTACAACGAAAACGCAAAGCCAGCGCCGGTACTTAAGCTAGACAATGTCACTGTCGCATATCCAAAGCGTGGACGCATTCCTGAGTTTGTCGCTGCCAAGAATGTATCTCTTGAGATTTATCCAGGTGAAATTCTTGGCCTCGTGGGAGAGTCCGGTTCAGGTAAGACCACTATTGGTCGTGCTGCAATTGGCTTGATTCCAATTAAAGAAGGAAAGCTTGAGATAGTTGGCAATGACATCAGTCGCGCTAAGCAAAAAGAGCTCCGTGCGATTCGCCGCCATACTGGCATCGTCTTTCAGGATCCTGCATCATCGCTTAACCCACGTCTTCCAATTGGTGAATCAATTGGTGAGCCTTTGTTCTTGGCAGGCGAGGCAAAGGGTGCAGATCTTGCACACCGCGTTGAAGATTTGCTTGATCAAGTAGAACTTCCACGTAGTTATCGCAACCGCTACCCACATGAGCTCTCAGGTGGACAGCGTCAGCGTGTAGGTATCGCTCGCGCACTCGCGCTAACTCCAGATCTTTTGATCGCAGATGAACCAACTTCGGCCCTGGATGT
>CAEZTX010000054.1_pt1 | contig 5574 bp, 5 predicted proteins | sample 7264321 | NCBI WGS metagenome assembly CAEZTX01 (sample SAMEA6813814, study PRJEB35770) | uncultured Candidatus Planktophila sp. | biome: Freshwater; feature: Freshwater reservoir; material: water | place: Czech Republic | collected 2017-08-18 | depth 0.5m m
GCCGCACTCAGTGGATCTGAACCATGTGCAGCGCAGAGACGTGCAACTTCATTGAGTCCTCGAGTAATAAGCATCGCTTGTGTGTTTTCGCCGTAACCCATTCCAATAGAAATTCCAACGGCCAAGGCGATCACGTTTTTAATCGCACCCGCCAATTCGCAGCCAAGTAGATCCACAGATGTGTAAACGCGGTAATACGGAGTGCGAAAGAGTTGACGAACGTGATCTGCAACTTCCTGAGAAGTTGAGGCGGCAACAGCACCTGCTGGTTGGCGCAGAATAAGTTCATCAGCCAAATTTGGGCCGGTTAATAGTGCAACTTTATGCTTGCCGAGGACTTCTTCAATGATCTCGGTCATGCGAAGCATCGTAGAAACTTCAATACCTTTAAGGGTACTTACGATGGTGCAGTCGGAAGAGAAACGACCCTTCCATTCATTGAGCGTTGCCCGTAGTTGGGTCGAGGGAATAGCAAGTACGTAAGTCTGGCTAAATGCAAAAGCCTCATCAAGATCTGTTGTTGCACGCAGAGATGTAGGAAGTACTTGCCCTGCTAAATAACGTTGGTTTGTGTGAGAGGTGTTTATCTCGCCAATTGTTTCGGCGTTACGACCCCAGAGCAGAACTTCATTTCCAGCATCACAGAGCACCTGGGCAAGGGTTGAACCCCATGCACCTGCGCCAAAGACACTTATTCTGCTCATCTCTTCTTTCCGCTCTTTCTGAAATTTCCCGTACGGGGTAAATCGGATGTGTGTGGGTCAAAGATAGCCGCAGGACGTTCTTCACCGCGAATTTCCTCAAGGAGGGTGGTAATTGCGCGCATGATGTGCGCAGTTGCCTCGGCCATCGCGGCAGGATCTTCCTCTTTTCCATACCAACGCGAAAGATCAACCGGCTCACCTACGCGATAGCGAACTGTGGTCCTTGGGAAAATTCGCAACTTTTTTCTATACGGAGGTAGGACTTGCTGAGTTCCCCACTGCGCAGCTGGGTAGACCGGCACTTTTGCGATCACTGCCAAACGTGCCGCACCAGTCTTTGCAACCATCGGCCAATAATCTTTATCTCGAGTCAGCGTTCCTTCCGGGTAAACGCCGACGAGATGACCCATCTCAAGTAATCGAAGTGCATACTGCAGAGCAACGCGTGCTTCCTTACTCTCTCGCTCAACTGGAATCTGTTCCGCCGCCAAAAGAATTTTGCCGATGATTGGAACTCTAAAGACTTGGGATTTTCCGAGAAATCGTGGTGCGCGCCCATGTAAGTAGAGAAAGAAAGCGAGAGCGAAGGCATCCATATATGAGACATGGTTTGAGACGACAATGAGTGGGCCACTCTTTGGGATCTTCACGCCCTCGCGATAGTCATAGCGAGCGACGAGCTTCATGATTGGAATCAGAATCGATGCGCAAATTCGAAATGTCGGATTTACACCCAATGGATATCCAGTTGGAGGATTGAAGCGAATCTTGAGGGGCTTGGGGCTGCCAGCACCTGATTTCGACATGGATTAATTCTAAGTCTGGTGCTCTACTTTGTGGGCTGCTGGGAGAAGAAATTAGGGTAAAAAAATGAGGCCCACGCGCAATGCGTGGGCCTCATCAAAGAAGAAATTACTTCTTCTTCTTTGCAACCTTCTTCTTAGCAGCCTTCTTAGGAGCGGCCTTGCGAACAACCTTCTTCGCCGCCTTCTTAGGAGCCTTCTTAGCAACCTTCTTCTTTGCAGCCTTCTTAGGAGCTGCCTTCTTAGCTGCAGGCTTAGCGACTACCTTTGGTTCTGGCTTTGGTGCCGGAGCGAGCTTACGATCGCCAGCAACAACTTCCTTAAGCGCCTTTGCAGGCAAGAAGCGAGCCTTCTTTGAAGCCTTGATCTTGATTGTCTCGCCAGTGAATGGGTTACGACCCATACGTGCCTTGCGATCAACCTTCTTGAACTTACCGAAATCGTTGATCATGACATCTTCACCACGCGCCATTGTGCGTGTGATTGTGTCAAAAACGATATCTACAGCGTGAGCTGCTTCCTTCTTGCTGTCGTTGAAGTGTGGGGCCAACGCGGCAATGAATTGGGCCTTATTCATCAAAATCCCCTTAGTTTTACGCTCAAAATTAAGCTTTTGCTTAACCTGTGTAAAACTTAAACTAGGTATAGGGGTGATGCCTACATTAACGCGGGCGTGTCGCAATTTAATATTTTGAAGAAATTGCACTTTTTATGCGTAAAAAACCCTCATTCTGCAGTTGAGAGTTTTACAGATTGCACTCACCCTGAGCGAGAAAAGCCTTATTTCACGCTTGTTTTTAGATGCTACGAGCGAATTGGAAGTGTTGCAGGCTTATGTGATGCTCGTTTTTCTTCAAATGCATCGATGGAATCAGTCTGTTTCAACGTTAATCCGATGTCATCTAAGCCTTCCATCAAGCGCCAACGCGTGTAATCATCGATTGTGAAGGGATGAGTGATGGATCCGTAAGAAACGGTGCGGGCATCTAAATCTACGGTGATCGCAGTCGTCGGATCTGCCTCAACAGCAGCCCACATCGCCTCAACATCTGCTTGCGGCAAGATCACCGTGAGAAGTCCACCTTTAAGGGAGTTGTTACGGAAAATATCAGCAAAGCGAGATGAGATAACTACCTTAAAACCATAGTTCTGTAGCGCCCAGACTGCATGCTCACGGGAAGAGCCCGTTCCAAAATCTGGTCCTGCAAGCAAGATGGTGCCAGATTTGAACGCAGGCTGGTTGAGAACAAACTCTGAATCATTGCGCCATGCTGCAAAGAGACCATCTTCAAAGCCGCTACGAGTGACGCGCTTGAGATAGACCGCTGGAATGATCTGGTCGGTATCTACATTGCTGCGACGAAGTGGAACGCCGGTACCTGAGTGCTTGATGAATTTTTCCATTGTCATATCTCCTTACAAATCCGCAGGTGAAGAGAGTTTTCCGCGAAGCGCTGTCGCTGCGGCTACAAGAGGGCTTACCAAGTGTGTACGTCCACCTTTTCCTTGGCGACCCTCAAAGTTACGGTTTGATGTTGATGCAGATCGCTCACCAACTGCTAGCTGATCTGGGTTCATACCAAGACACATTGAGCATCCGGCATTACGCCATTCTGCACCGGCATCGATAAAGACTTTATCAAGTCCTTCCGCCTCTGCCTGTAAACGCACACGTGCAGATCCTGGAACTACCAACATGCGAAGTGTTGAGGCAATCTTCTTACCCTTCACAACTTCTGCCGCGCTACGAAGATCTTCGATGCGTCCATTGGTACATGAGCCCAAGAAAACAGTGTCAATAGCTATCTCTTTAAGGGGTGTGCCAGCTGTTAGTCCCATGTATTCAAGTGCGCGCTCTGCTGCTGTGCGCTCTGATGAATCTGCATAATCTGCAGGATTTGGAACGTTGGCATTGAGTGGCAAGCCTTGCCCTGGGTTAGTTCCCCACGTTACAAATGGCTCAAGGTCATCTGCATTGAGGTCGACTTCAACATCAAATTTTGCATCACTATCTGTATAGAGCGTCTTCCAATATGCAAGAGCCTCATCCCAGTTTTCAGGAGCGTGTGGCTTTCCCTTGATATAAGCAAATGTTGTTTCATCCGGTGCGATCAGACCTGCACGCGCACCTGCTTCGATAGACATATTGCAGACTGTCATGCGGCTTTCCATGGAGAGCGCGCGGATCGCACTGCCGCGATATTCAATAATGTAACCCTGTCCCCCGCCGGTGCCAATCTTTGCAATGATGGCGAGGATGATGTCTTTAGATGTAACACCTGGCTTCAGAGTCCCTTCAACATTGATCGCCATTGTCTTTGGACGAGTCGATGGCAGAGTCTGAGTTGCAAGAACATGCTCAACTTCAGAGGTACCGATACCGAATGCGATCGCTCCAAATGCACCGTGTGTAGAGGTATGAGAATCTCCGCAAACAATTGTCATACCTGGCTGTGTAATTCCAAGCTGTGGTCCAACAACGTGAACAACGCCCTGATCGAGATCACCAAGTGAGTGCAGGCGAACACCAAATTCTTTACAGTTTGCACGAAGGGTATCTACTTGAAGCTTTGAAACTGGATCCGCAATCGGCTTTAAAATATCTAGTGTTGGAACATTGTGATCTTCAGTTGCAATTGTTAAATCTGGACGGCGCACTGGGCGACCTGTTAGACGCAAACCATCGAAAGCTTGTGGGCTTGTTACTTCATGGATGAGGTGGAGATCGATATAGAGCAGGTCAGGTTCACCATCTGCTTGGCGAACAATATGTTCTGCCCAGATCTTCTCTGCAAGTGTCTTTCCCATCGCAACCCCTTTTTCACTCAATCTTTGCATCTCACTAGGTGGGATGTTAATATCACCAGGTGGATAGAAAGAATAGCGGAGTCGGCGTATTAGATAAAGCCGTAGCGATCTTAGCGACCTTGGAATCAGGCCCACACTCACTTGCCGAGCTAGTGGCAGCCACTGGTATCGCCCGCCCCACTGCTCACCGTTTAGCCGTTGCCCTTGAATTTCATCGCTTAGTAACACGTGATCTAACCGGACGATTTATCCTCGGTCCCCGCTCTGGCGAACTTGCAGGTGCTGCTGGTGAAGATCGATTGCTTGCTGCAGCAAGTCCGGCACTTGCCGCACTGCGCGATGCAACGGGTGAATCCGCCCAGCTCTATCGTCGCCAAGGAGATATTCGAATTTGTGTCGCAGTCGCAGAACGCCTTTCAGGTTTACGCGATTCAGTGCCAGTTGGTGCATCGTTAACGATGACAGCAGGATCTGCCGCGCAGATTCTTCTTGCTTGGGAAGATTCCGAAAAGATTCATCGTGGACTTAAGAATGCACGCTTTACTGCAGCGCACTTGGCTGCAGATCGTCGTCGCGGATGGGCGCAATCCGTTGGAGAGCGTGAAGCAGGCGTTGCATCAGTCTCCGCACCGGTACGCGGCCCAAATGGAAAAGTGATCGCAGCAGTTTCAATCAGCGGTCCTATCGAAAGACTTGGCCGCCAACCAGGGCGTTTACATGCAGCCTCAGTTGTTGCAACTGCTACTCGCTTGAGCGAGCATCTAGCTAAATCTTAACGATCGAGTAGATCGAGTTCGTGCAATACTCGGCTAATTACTGAGAAGCTAAATCCCTTGCGTTGCAGCAGAGATTGAATTCTGCGGATCTGCACCTCAGGCTCAAGACGTGACATCGTGTTGTACTTCTTAAAGCCGAGATCAAATGCTGCCCGATATTCAGATTCATCATCGATCTGATCAAGGGCTTCATCAATCTGCTCTTGAGTAACACCCTTTTGGCGAAGTTCGGTTGCAATTATCCGCTTAGAGATCTTCTTATGTCCATGACGGGAAGTTGCCCAAGCAATGGCGAAATCTGCATCGTTGATGAGTCCTGCTTCGGTGAGCCTAAAGATCACCGCAGCAGCAACATCATCTTCTACGCCACGTGTTTTCAGGTGAGCCAGGAGCTCGCCCTTACTTTTCGCTCGCGTCACAAGTGCGTTGAGCGCAATTGTGTGAGCTACTTCGTATGAGTCGAGCCCCTGGTCACCAGAAGAA
>CAEZTX010000057.1_pt1 | contig 5437 bp, 7 predicted proteins | sample 7264321 | NCBI WGS metagenome assembly CAEZTX01 (sample SAMEA6813814, study PRJEB35770) | uncultured Candidatus Planktophila sp. | biome: Freshwater; feature: Freshwater reservoir; material: water | place: Czech Republic | collected 2017-08-18 | depth 0.5m m
CGACCCATCCACTGTGGGCGATCTACAGAATTCTTGGCAACGTTAATGCGTGAAACGAAGTTCTCGTACCCGGCAAAGATCACGATAATGATGAGATTGCCAAGGAGTACAACATCGAGAAGCTCAAGAACCTTAAGAGTTATATCTTTCATTTCAAGAATAGCGACGTCTTGCATGAGATGGTAAAACTCGATGAAGAAGCGATAGAGAATCGGTATCAGGCTGAGCAAGAGTCCAACGTAGAGGGGCGCTAGTAACCAACGGCCGCCAAAGAGAACACGCTCCACAACACTTTCAATATGGAATTCGTTATCGTTCTTCGGATCGAGTATCGACTGCTTTGCTGTTGCTTTAGCCATTTCTTTCACGCCGTTTCTTGACTCTTTGATGTGGTGTCTAAGTATTCCAAGATTCCCCTCAAAACTCTGGCATTCAAGGCCAACACCACCGAATTCCTTGTTTACACAGCCCCCACAGAGCGCTTATCCGTACTTAACTCCTGAATTGATTACATCTAGCTCACCCTGTCGCACAAGTACGATGCTCTTATGAAACGGACCGGACTGATCGCAGGTTTGATCATCATCGCCCTCACCGCTGGTTCAGTTCTCGCCTTCGGTAAGTCTTACGCCCGAGATATCTACACATACGACTGCGAAATCCTTGAGCAACGTCCAGAACAGTTAACTAAGTTCTGCGCCGATGCCGGGGTTTACGTCTATAACATCAAATGGGAACGCTGGGGATACAACGGGGCAGAGGGCACTGGTACTTATTCAGAGAATCTCTGCGAACCTAATTGTGCAGAAGGAAAGCGCGTTGAAGAACAGGTTGATCTATATCTAAGTGGGATCGAGATTATCGAAGGCAAGCGCATACTTCGCTACCTTTCAGTTAATACAAGAAACGGAATCCTTCTTCCAAACGGAGACCCATACGACAACTGGGATGTTGCAGAGTTCGCCATGAATATGAAGGACTACGAGAACAATGAGTAATCTGACACCAAATGCAGCCCGCCGTGCTGGATACGCCCTGCATGTTCTTACTGCTAGTGGCGCAGTTATTGGAATGCTCGCCTTGCAAGGTGTTGTCGATGGTGAAGTACGAATCGCACTTCTCTGGTTGATTGCATCTCAAATTCTTGATGGCCTAGATGGCCCAATCGCACGTGGTTTAGATGTTGAGATTCACGCACCACTAATCGATGGACAGATTCTTGATCTCGTTGTTGATTACGTAACCTGTGTTGTTGTCCCTGTGGCATTTATGCTCAACTTCGGAATGCTTCCAGAAAAATATGAAGCACTGATCGCCGGATTTATCTTCTTAACGTCAGCACTCTGGTTTGCTCGCTCTGATATCGAGACAGATGACCATTGGTTTAATGGCTTTCCTGCAGTCTGGAATCTCGCAGTGCCAACTTTCTTAGTCTTTGATCTGACTCCAACCGAAGTCGCCATCTTCACTTTAATTCTTGGAATGTCACAGCTGACCTATTTCAAATTCCCTCATATCGTCCGCGTGGATCAGCTGCGCCGAGTCACTCTGCCTTTTGGCATGATCTACCTAGGCAATCTGACTTATCTCTCATGGACTTACTCCAAGACCACCGGAGTCCAGGAGAACATCATCAGCGAAATCATCCTCATCGCATTCCCCGCCTATATCTTTCTCTTCGGCGCTTATAAAACCTGGTGGAGTAAGAAAAGAGTTTAGTTTTCTCGCTGCATTTTCGAAGCGACAACTCAACGGAGTGCAAATATCCTTTGAGGGTGAAACGCGCCATCGTCGCCCTTCTCGTGCTGACCTTCCTCGGCAGTGCCTCTGCGCATGCCCATCAACCAGTTGAACTACTTAATAGCGATACCACCGCCGCTAAAGGTCCGTTACTAGTCGATGGCACAGTCTCTTTTGCAGTGCGAGCATCGTTTACAAAAGCGGGAGAGAAGAAAGCTTTCAGAGCTGATTTGAAGGTAGGAGATCCACTTGCTGTTCAATATTTAATCGTCGATAAGAAACCCGAGAACACGCTAAAGAACACACTTCTTCCTCAATTGGTTATCACATCTCCATCAGGAAAATCAGTCACACTTAAATTCACTGAGCGCACCAAGTTTTTCGAGCCCTACGGAAAGACCAACTACCTCTATCTCTCTCGCTATAACGCAACAGCAGAGGCTGGAACTTACAGCTTTACGCTAACTGCCCGAGCAAAATCATCGGTAACAATCGCAGTTGGTGAACGCGAAGTGCCAGGCGAAGTTATCCGCGGGATGCGACCTGCGGCGACTCCAACTCCAACTGTTGCAGCGCCATCACCAACAGCAAAGGCGACACCAACACCAACACCTTCTGCAACACAGGCCGGCTACACGATGGCCGATGTAAAGAAAGCCAACACAAGAGCAAAGTGTTGGAGTGCCATCGATGGCAACGTCTATGACTTAACGGCCTGGATCTCAGCTCATCCGGGCGGCGCATCAGCAATTACATTCCTATGCGGAATTGATGGCAGCAATGCATTTAAGGCACAGCACGAAGGACAAGGCAAACCATCTCTTCGTCTATCGCAATACCTACTTGGCCCACTAAAGCCTTAAGAAGAGTGCGTACCTCTACTCGAAATCTCCACCACGCCCAGTAATTCTTGGACCTTTTTTAGATGGACGATCAAAGCGCGTCACGATAACAAGTACCACGACCGCATAAACCGCGACGATTACAACCTCAACCACTAGTTATGCGCCTAGAACTGCCCACACAACAAGTGCGAACATAGCGATATCAAAGAGAACAATTGTGATTGCTGAAAGTGAAAGCATTCCACGTGAGTCTGCGATCTTTGCTGAAAGCGCAGATGGGGTTGCAAGTCTACGAAGATCAACCATGAGAGCTTCGCCTTCACGCACTGCTGCATACTGGCTAATAGTTGCCAAAATTCCGGTGATCGCTGCGACTCCTAGAGTCAGATATCGCGCTGAATCGGCTGCATCTTCATATACGCCCAGTGACGCTAAAACCATTACACCGATCAGAACAAGCGCGGGTGCAATCTGCGATTGAATGATTTGGGAACGCATTTGATTCCATTGCTCAAGTAGTGATTCTTCATCCATTGAAAGCCTCCGTGATTGTTTGAATCCGCTGCGGATCCATTAGAGATTAAGGCTTTCGGGCTCGAACTTCTACTCCAAAATCCAGAATTTTGGTTAATTCTGAGCGCATCTCACCCCGCTACTGCGTCCTAGACTCTGACCTATGCCCGGTTCAATAGCACTCGTTGGTTCAGGTGAATACCTGCCGGCGATGGCGACCCTTGAAAAATCGCTCATTGATGACGCATTAGCCCTTGGCAAGAAACCTACCTACATTCAAATTCCAACAGCAGCAGGACGTGAAAGCGAAGATCGTCTCGATTACTGGCGCGCACTCGGTAAAGCACAAGCTGATGAATTAGGTATCGAACAAATTTTTCTTCCGATCTACGAACGCGAAGGCGCACTCAATCTCGTCTTTGCAGATCTTATTAATGACTCAGCACTGATCTATCTATCAGGGGGAGACCCACACCATTTAGCTGAAAGCCTTCGCGATACTCCAGTCTGGCAATCCATCGTAAAGAACTGGAGTGCAGGATCTTCACTAGCCGGATGTAGCGCAGGTGCAATGGTCTTAAGTGCTCATATCCCAAACTTTCGCATGCTTAAACGTGAACCAACTCCAGGACTTTCGCTACTCCCAGATATTCGTGTGATCCCTCACTACAACAAGTTCTTTAAGTGGATTCCGGATAGCGCAGCAACAGTCTTATTGCACGCGCCCGATGATCAGATAGTTCTTGGAATAGATGAACTCACAGCTCTAGTTAAGCGCCCCGCCCAATCTTTGTGGCAAGTTCACGGTGAAGCAAAAGTCCATGTTCTCAAAGGCTCACCAACGCATGCATATAGTGATGGCGAAGAGATTAACTTCACCGCTGATAAGGTCTAACTATGACCCAGAGACAAGAGTTTCGATTGTTAGAGAAATACAAGGACTTCGAGCTCCGCGAATATCTGCCATGCGTTCTTGCTGAAGTCAGAGTTTCAGCCAATTACTCCTCTGCCTCTAGCGCTGCATTTAGTCACCTCTTTAAGTACATTTCAAAAGGTAATCGCGCGCAGGAAGCAATCTCGATGACAGCCCCTGTAATTGCAGCACAGCGCGGGGATAGCGCTGGCGATAATGAATGGTTTGTTTCTTTTGTCATGCCATCTGGAAGTCGCTTTGGGCATCTGCCGCAACCAAATGATCCTCAAGTGATCTTGCGGGAACTTGATACGGAAGTCTGTGTTGCTAAATCCTTTAGTGGCAGGGCAACGGATGAACTCTCAAAGAAGAAGGCTGCTGAACTTCGAAGCGCCGCCGCCAAAGCCAACTTGCAACTCTCAGATGAGACGAGGATCTGCCGCTTTGACGCTCCCTTTAAACCTGGATTTCTTCATTACAACGAGATCGTGATTCCGATCAGCAATACCAGCAAGTAAAAACTGCCTCTTTTTATTATTGGAAAAAGGGTCTACTTTGTTGGAACCGGGAATCGGTCAATAAAGGAGAGAAGCATGGCAAGAGCATTCGAAATCACAGTATGGAAGCCCCACGTCGGAAAGCGTTCACAGTTCCTGAAGTCTTGGGCAGAAGTTGCGGCAATCTTTAAAGATAACGGCGTTAGCGAAATCTTGATTCTCAATGGACATGCGGGAAAAGACGTCGGACACATCGTCATTATTCAAACCTTTAAGAGCCTTACAGATAACGGCATCGTTAATGACGCTATCGGTGAGAGCGCTGCGATGAAAGCTTGGATGGAGAAGAATAAAGATATGGATTCAGCAACAATGATCAGCCATGATCTCTATTCTGAAGAAGCTTAAATAGCGCACTTCCGATCCAACTTGGGTACGATTCTGCCCTAGACCTTAGCGAAAGAAGGAAATCATGGGCGCTTGCACCTGCACATATACAAGAGATGAAGAGAAGAACTGCGACGGAACACACAAGGTTGTCAAGGCGGTTAAGGCTGAAATGGCTGAAAAGCTCGAAGCTAACGGTTTCCCTCACGCTGCAGAATACGTAAAGAACAACTAGTTCCTACCTACTTGGGGAAATATCCTTCAACCATTCCTCGAACAAACTCTGCACGATTTTCAGCAGAGAGGTTGAGGATTCCCGCCTTCACGGCAGCAACAGGGAAATACAAGTTAGCAATCTGAGTGATTCGTTCTTCGGTGACTTGACCTGACTTAAGGCTATTAATGAGTTCAGTTGCACCAGGAAGAACTGAGATATTCATCTGATCTACATAGTCAGTGTTCTCTAGAATCTTTTTGCCCTCATCTACACCGAGTGCATACGCATCTCCACCTGGAAGTAGATCAGTAAATTGTGAAGTGAC
>CAEZTX010000061.1_pt1 | contig 5071 bp, 4 predicted proteins | sample 7264321 | NCBI WGS metagenome assembly CAEZTX01 (sample SAMEA6813814, study PRJEB35770) | uncultured Candidatus Planktophila sp. | biome: Freshwater; feature: Freshwater reservoir; material: water | place: Czech Republic | collected 2017-08-18 | depth 0.5m m
GGTGGAGACCTCAACACCGTCTCTGTCAGAGATTACCTCGCTGGTTACACACCGGCACAAGTTGCAGAGTTTCAAGGACGACCATTTACCATCAAGGCTAAAGGTGAAAACTTTCGCGTTCTAGCTCTTCCTCTTCCTTCTAGCCTTGGTTCAGTTGCAATTGCGCAATCACTTAACGATGTTGATCGCACACTTTCTCGTCTGCAGTGGCTCTTCTTCCTTATTGGTTTTGTCATTGTCTGCTTTATCGCAATCGCATCGCGCACGATGATTAAGGTTGGACTTAAGCCACTTTCAGATGTTGAGGACACTGCTGAAAAAATTGCTGGCGGAGATCTCTCTGCGCGACTTCCAGATGCCAAACCATCAACTGAGGTTGGTCGCTTGACGACATCACTGAATACAATGCTTTCGCGTATTGAAGAGTCTTTCGCTCTCCGTAAATCAAGTGAGGATAAATTACGCCGATTTGTGGCAGATGCCTCACATGAACTTCGTACACCTTTGACAGCAATTCGTGGCTTTGCTGAACTTCATCGCCAAGGCGCAGTTGCGGGCGAAGAAGATACAAAACAATTGCTCGCACGTATTGAAGGCGAATCGATTCGAATGGGTTCGCTTGTTGAAGATTTGCTTCTACTGGCACGGCTTGATCAGGCGAGAGAGATGGAACATTTGCCGGTAAACATTGCAAAGGTGACACGAGATGCTGTGGCTTCAGCGCAAGTTGCTGGTCCAGAACATCCAATCTCACTCATTGGTGATGTAGATGAGCTCTACACACTCGGAGATCAACACCGAATTCATCAAGTCATCGCAAACTTGCTTGCTAATGCGAGAACGCATACTCCTGCCGGTACCTCCATCACGCTATCAATTGCGCAGAGCAACGATGGAATAACTATCGCGGTAAGTGATAACGGACCAGGGCTTGGCGAGAATGATCAGAAACGAATCTTTGAGCGTTTCTACCGCGCAGATTCTTCACGTGTGCGAATTGATGGAGAAGGAAGTGGTTTAGGGCTTTCCATCGTCGATGCAGTGATGAAAGCTCACGGGGGAAGCGTTTCCGTCTCATCCGAACTTGGTAAAGGTGCAACCTTCACATTGTTCTTCCCGCGCGCAACAGATGGTCTTACTGATTAGGTCCTAAAGACTCCATCGCTCGTAGCGTTTCAATTCGCTCTTCTATTGGTGGGTGCGTTGCAAACATCTTCGAGACTGCCTTGCTATCAAGTGGCGATTCAATCCAAATATGTGCAACGGCATTTGACTTCTGTCTCACCACAGTTGAATCTGCGGCAAGTGTTTCAAGTGCGCGACGAAGGCCCGCAGGGTTTCGAGTAAATGAGACTGCAGTTGCATCGGCCAATGATTCACGACGACGTGAGATTGCGCTACGCAACAACATCGCTGCAATCGGTGCCAAGATCATGATCGCAAGTGAAACCACCAATAGCAATGGGTTGCCATTTCCTTCACGTCGATCGCGTCCACCACCAAACCACATCATGCGGGTAAGGAAGTCACTCAAGATCGCAATCGCACCTGCAGTGGTTGCAGCAACTGCTGACACAAGTGTGTCGCGATTTGCAACGTGTGACATCTCATGAGCAATAACGCCCTGCAGTTCGTCACGATCCATTACTTCAAGAATGCGCGTTGTAAATGCAATAAGTGCATGCTCTGGATTTCGACCCGTAGCAAATGCATTTGGCGCAGTATCTTCAACAATTGCCACTTTAGGCATAGGTAATCCGCTGGCGACTACAACTTCTTCAATGAGGTTAAAGAGCGCTGGATTATCTTCGCGTTGAATAACTCGAGCACCAGTCATCGTCAAAACCAATTTATCGGAACCGTAATACGAACCCCAGACGCCAACGAGTGAGATTCCTACTGCGAGTGGAACTACAAAAGACGTTGTCCCAGCTCCGAAATAAGTTAGCGCGGCGTACGCAACAAGCCAGGTAAGCACCGCCATTGCAGCAAGGAGGAAGTAAGTTTTGCGCTTATTTGCTCCTTGCGCGCTGCGAAAGTTCGAAGACATTAGTGTTAGAAATTAACCTTAGGGACTTCGCGTGATTGTGGATCTTCTACTTCATAGAACGGGCGAGCGCTTACCTTTGCAAGTCCTGAGAAGAAACTTGTAGGAATTGTTGCCACAGCTTCGTTGAGTGCGCGGACATTGTCGTTATAGAACTGACGCGCGAAGGCAACTTTATTCTCAGTTGTTGAAAGCTCTTCTTGAAGTGCCAGAAAGTTTGATGATGCCTTGAGATCTGGGTACGCCTCAGCAACTGCGAGTAATCCGCGAAGTGCTTGTGTCAACATGCCATCTGCTGCTGCAACATCTGCCACACCCGATGCTGATGTTGCCTTTGCACGAGCGGCAACGACTGCATCAAAAGTTGATTGCTCGTGGGTTGCGTATCCCTTAACTGTCTCAACTAAGTTTGGAATCAGATCAGCGCGACGCTTGAGTTGCACCTCAATTTGCGCGAATGCTTCATCGACGCTGATATTTAAGCGGATGAGGCGGTTGTACTGCCCAATAATAAAAATGGCTAGGAGAACAATTACTCCGATGACTACAAAGATTTCCATACTTAATTCAACCCCTTATAGGTAAGGGATATTCCCTCACCAGTTAGTCGATCTTACTCCGGTGGAAGTTAAGGAAGGAACGGCTAGGTGTTGGTCCACGTTGACCTTGGTAACGTGATCCGTACTTCTCGCTGCCATATGGATGCTCGGCAGGGGATGAAAGTTTGATGAGGCAGAGCTGACCGATCTTCATGCCGGCAAATAACTTCACTGGCAGGTTTGCAACATTAGAAAGTTCTAATGTGATGTGGCCAGAAAATCCTGGATCGATAAATCCCGCGGTGGAATGTGTGAGTAGACCCAGACGACCAAGGGATGACTTTCCTTCGAGGCGACCGGCGATGTCATCTGGAAGTGTGATCACTTCGTAGGTGCTCGCTAAAACGAATTCGCCTGGGTGCAAGATAAATGGCTCGGCTCCTTCTGCGATCACTTCTCGGGTCAGCTCAGGCTGCTCGAGGGATGGGTCGATCACGGAGTACTTATGGTTTTCAAAGACACGGAAGAATTTATCCAGCCGCACATCTACTGAAGATGGCTGGATCATCGCCTCGTGGAAGGGTTCAACGCCTACGCGGCCTGCGGAAATTTCGCTTCTAATATCGCGATCACTAAGTAGCACGGCGCGAGCCTATATCTCCCAGGCGCGATAGCCGAACATGACCCACCGAGATCTCACTGAGTCCAGGTTAGCTGCCCACTCTTTGCATCTGGGCGGCAGACCAGCACGTGCTTCTCCGAACTCTCCCAGAAACCAACTTGGCCAACAAAAGCGCACTTCCCCCCAAAACTTGTTTTTTGTTTGGTTGGCTGAGAAGAATAGGTCCAACTTGGCCACTGCCCACCTAGACCCCCATAGCCCTGGCCCTTTATCGTCTTATAGCCGTAGTAAAAAACTGTCGCTACAAATGTAGAACCTTTTGGACAATTCAATTCATCATCGCCTAATGTGCGAGAAATAGTTGTTGTTGTTTTTGGAATATCGGGACGTTTTGGTGACATTGAAATCTGCGTATTGCATGCAAAAAATCTTTCTAATCTATTTCCAGCCCCTGCCGAATTATCTTTTGCAGGTGAATAGTTAATTTGTTTTTTATCAGATGAGAGGAAAATTCCAGCTTCCGCAAAAACTGGTTTTTGATTTATCTTTCTCGTCATTCCCTCTGGACATATCTGTGAATTCGCCAACGATTCGACAACCCGTGTAGCGATAGTTGCTGTCACAGGAGTTTTTGGATTATTGCTGGCGGGATAAGTATCAAAGCAGAGAACTTCTACAAATGAAACTTTTTGAGTTGGTGCTGGTGACGCAACCAAAGTTGGTGCTGGTGCTGGTGACGCAACCAAAGTTGGTGCTGGTGCTGGTGACGCAATCAAAGTTGGTGCTGGTGCTGGTGACGCAATCAAAGTTGGTGCTGGTAAGGGGAGAGGTGATACTGGTGTTCCAGCAGTACCACATAGAGATGAAGGGTTTGTGGAGCAATCATTTCCAGAGGTTGTTGGTGGAGATACGGGAGAAGGTTGAGTAATTACCCCTGATGTTGGTTTAGGTACCGGCGTAGGCGTAGGTGTTGGTGAAGCTGCTGGTGTTAGAGGGGCTGCTGCAAAAGTGAAATCTCTATAAACGCTCACATAGGGAAAAACATAACTCCCTCCTGTCACAGCCTTTCCAAGTACCGACCTCGCAGTTACCCTACAAATTGTTGGAGCCGATGCGACCACGGCCTGGCCCTTAACTTTTCCAAACTCAATGATGTCCTTGATTGAGCAATTCTGTCCCGATACTGAATAAGTAACTGGCTGATCGCCTCCTAAAGTTCCTAGGACGATAGGAGTCCCTGAAATACCCGTGAAGACAGTATTAGAAAAAATCAGAATTGATTTTGGGAAGGGCCTCGGAAACTCAAAACTTTTGCTTACGCTTGTTTCTGCATTGAAGCCCGCGCTTGCAGCCTTCGTTGCTGTGACCACACAGATTGTTTTAGAGGTTGTGCTCAACACCAATGTCGTAGGGTCGATCGAACATCCTGAGCCCTTCACTGCGAAGGTAACCGCACCGGTGCCTGAACCCCCTGAACTGCTGAGAATCAATCTGATCGATGATGAAGAAATTCTGTCCTCGCCGATGACGGTGAGTGGTGTTCGAGTTGGAGTTGTGTTGGCGACTACGTTTGGAATTTGTGGGGCCGTGAGAATGGCGACCAGAAGGGTAAGGCTGGCGAGCCGAGCACCCCATTGATTACCCTTAATTCCCATTTCGCTCCTCTATTCCGGATTCATTTACAGATTGCTCACCGCATCAGATCTCAAGTTTTATGCTTAAAGTCGGAAAAATCCAGCCCTTACACTTGCATAAGTTACTGGTGGGTAGCACCATACCGCTATGGGACATTACATAGCCAACCTCCGCGATATCGAATTCTGCCTCTTTGACCTGCTTGGTCGGGAAAAAGTTATGGGCACA
>CAEZTX010000081.1_pt1 | contig 4124 bp, 3 predicted proteins | sample 7264321 | NCBI WGS metagenome assembly CAEZTX01 (sample SAMEA6813814, study PRJEB35770) | uncultured Candidatus Planktophila sp. | biome: Freshwater; feature: Freshwater reservoir; material: water | place: Czech Republic | collected 2017-08-18 | depth 0.5m m
ACTGGTCCACTTTTTCCCCGCATTGTTGGAGTAAAGAAGATTGCCACTTCCCGAGTCAACTCCGTACATATCAGCGCCAGCACTCTCTAGTAGATGAAAATCAACTTCGCCCTGTAACCCCAATTTCTTCCAACTCTTTCCACTATCAGTTGAGAGTAAGAGACCTACCGGCTCAGGTAATTTCGAACCTGGCCCTGGATGGCCACTGGCATATAGTTTTTTGCCAAAGACTGCCAACCCCATAATGTCAAAAATCTCTGGCCCTATTAATTGCACGGTCTTCTGATCTACATAGCGAAATAGACCTTCATGAGTGCCAAGAATTACCTGATCTCCAAATGCTCGCACGCTATGGATGTGTGAGATCGTTCCAATGCTCTGCCCCGATCCCACCGCCGTATTGGCACCCAGCATTAGAAATCCCGCAATCAACCCTGATAAAACTCTTATCGTTCGCTTTTTCACCTGATCACACTCTTCCTGCATACGGCATCATGCCAGGCATGCTGTAGATATTTGAATATTTCAAACCACTCTTCGTTGATCGTGCTTCCCACATCATTTCATTACCAGCATAAATACTCATGTGGTGAATCTTGCTAATCGTTCCATCGTAGGAATAGAAAAGTAGATCACCTGGCTGCATCTCCGATAATGGAATCTGCTTGATGTACGTGTAATACAACCCCGAGTTAAGGCGATCCCAATTAGGCCATCCAAGTCCTGCAGATTTATATGCAGCGTAAACAAGGCCAGAACAATCAAAAGCGTTCGGGCCCTCATCACCCCATACATACGGCTTGCCAGATAACACCTGACGCTTTGCAAATTCCACTGCCTTAAGTCGCATCGCCTCAGTTGTACGTGATGCACTTACACCAGTTGGGCCACCAGTGCGCCAGATCTTAGATTGCCCCGTAACTTTCGTCGCTTCATTCGCGCGAGTCTCTTCCAAGATCGCCAACTGGCGCTGTTGTTCTAGCGTTACACGCACCTTCTTCGCCGATGCTAAATCACGTTGTAATTTATCCTGCACCGCTTGAAGTTTATCCACCTCTTTCTGTTGCTCTGCCTGGGCATCATCAGCCACTTTCTTAGCGGCAGCAACTTTTTCAGTAACAACTCTCTGCTCTTCCTTTGCAGCCTCTGCTACAACTTTCGCACCTTGGGCAATAACTTCAGCGGCTTTAAAGCGTGAGAGAGCTGTCTTGTTTTTGGCTCCGAGATTTTCTAGCGTCGACAGGCGATCAATCATCTCTTGCGGCCCACTTGCGCTCAAGACAGCCTCCAAATCTGTCAGCCCGCCACCTGATGTATAGGCATGTACGGCAAGTTTTCCTATTTCACGATGGGTAAAGGCAACCGATGCCGCGGCCTCTTCATAGGCTTTCGTTGCAGCTTGCGATTTCTTTGTCGCAGCTAATAACTCACTCTGTGCAGCCACGTATTTTTTGCGAGCCTGACTCGCAATCGCATTAAGTGCTCGCAGATTTCCACGAGCCTTCTCTAATCGCTTAAGCGCATCGGTTGCAATCTTCTTCTTTGCAGCCTCTGCCTTTTTAGCCGCCTCGATCTGTGCCAAAGTCGGTTTGTGTTTGGTCGCACTCGATTGTGGAATCGGCATCAATAGCCCACCAATTAGGGTGAGGATCAGAAGAGTGTTTATTCTCTTCCTCATATTCTTCTCGCCCCCACAAATGGTTTCTTGCCAAACATCCGCACAAAGTTAACTACTTCTACTCTCTTTCCAGGACGCGGCGCCTGCACCATCTTTCCGCCACCCATATAGATCGAGACGTGACTAATTGGCTTACCGAAGAAGAGCAGATCGCCTGGCTTCAGTGAGCCCACTGAAATTGATTTTCCATACTTAACTTGAATACGCGATGAATGTGGCAGCGAGACGCCTGCTTGCTGGAATGCGCGCATCGTCAGCCCCGAACAATCCCAACGCGTCGGTCCTGCAGCAGCCCATACATAGACGTCGCCAACCTGCTTGAGCGCGTATTTGAGAGCAAGCGATCCACGAGAATTATCACCCTTATAGCTTTGAGCATATTTCCTTGAAGCGTTCAAGATTTTATCTTCGCGCGCAGCCTCTTCACGCGCCAATCGCTCACGATCTTCTTTCTTCAAGTTTTTAAGAATCTTCTCCGCTTTAGCCAGATCACTCTTTGCTAAGGCAACTTGCCTATTAAGTTTCTCGCGCTCTGCCCGCAACAGTGCAGTTCGATCTGCCACAACAAACTGTGATGCTTCCACCTTCTGTTTGGTTACTGCATATTCGCGCAGTTGCTTCGAGTAATTTCTAGCCAAGAGATCCATCGTCCCCGCATCAGATAAGTAGCGCGTTGGATCCGAGGAGAAAAGTAAATCTAACCCTTGCCCGATCCCGCCGGCGGTGTACTGGGCAATCGCAATTCGCGACAACGTTGTACTGACTACATCAAGTTCTTTCTTAAGTACAGCCTCCCGAGTAAGAAGTGAATTAGTCTCCTTCTCAAGTGCTTTGATCCTGATTGTCGCCTCATTGGCATCCTCAAACTTTTCGGCAGCCAAAGTGCGCAACCGGTCTACTTCACGTTGGGCGCTAGCCACCGACGGAGCAGCTTCAGCCACCCCGGGAGTAATTCCCAGTAAAAAGATAAGTGCAAGTAAAAATCTAGACATGAAAAACCCTCTTCTCGCTAAACACGGATAGTGGCGAGAGAGCTTCTAGATTCGGCAGATGCCTAACTGAGGCAAGGTAAGAGCAGTGCGCAATCGCGCAACCCCGGGCGAGAAATCAACATGCGATCGAAACGCCAGCACTGGCATCTTTAACTTGGCTGCAAAAACCTTCAAAAGAAATTTACGTCCGAGAATTAAGACAAGGAAAAAGACTCCAGCACAGAGCTCACCCATCAACGATGAATTTATCGCTCCTGATTCAGCGCTCTCTGCGAGCGCTCCAGTTGAGGCGTGAACATGGGCAGCACCATCATGGTGATGGCTACTTGCAACGACAGTTGAACTCTGGTTGCCATGACATTGAGCAGCGATAACAAAGACAGCCGATAAGAGGGCAATGACAATTGCCAGCCCTCCAGCAGCCTTTGATAGCGGTGTCCCTGATCGCAACATGAGCCAAAGTTTAACAATGCCCCTGATCGATCCGCCTAATGAACTCGCAAACTCACAGGAAATACACACGCTCAGAAAGAGGCTCTAGGTGACTAAATCCCAGAGCCTCTGACGAAGCGTGTGACTGGTGGGAATCGAACCCACAACCATCGCCTGAGTCAGAAACGAGCTCTATCCATTGAGCTACAGCCACACGCGTGCGCAACCTAAGTTCATTTAACAAAAAGCCAATCTTCAAACTGAACAGTTGTGGATAAAAATTAAACATCGACTCAGCATTCAAACCTGGTGCTATCCTGAAACTACTTAGTCAGAAGCGAGCTACAGAAAAAGACCTGCAGGTCACACTGCAGGTCTTTTTTTCTTCTCACCCAATACACAAGTAAGATCGCCACATGAGCGCACTCTTCTCCCCGCTAAAAATCCGTGACACCGAATTCCCTAACCGCGTATGGGTCTCACCTATGTGCCAATACATGGCCACCGATGGACACGTCGGCCCCTGGCATAGCGCACACCTTGGCGCACTCGCCACCGGTGCACCCGGCATGATCATGGTCGAAGCAACTGGAGTTACCCCACAAGGTCGCATCTCTATCGGCTGTCCATCAATCGAAGATGACGCACACGCGATGAGCTTTAAACCAATGATCGACTTCGCACATTCAATGAGCGTGAAGATGGGAATTCAATTAGCTCACGCAGGTCGCAAAGCATCAACGATGCGCCCATGGGATGACCACCGCATGGCTTCCCCTGAAGAAGGCGGCTGGCAAGCAGTCTCTTCATCTGCAACCGCATTCGAGGGCTACCCAATCCCGCGCGAATTAACCACAGATGAAATCAAAGAGCTCACCAAAGATTTCGCCAGCGCAGCAGCCCGCGCAGTAAAGGTCGGATTCGATGTCATCGAAATCCACGCCGCCCACGGATACTTGATGCACCAGTTCTATTCACCACTGATGAACCACCGCACCGATGAATACGGTGGCAGCTTTGAA
>CAEZTX010000093.1_pt1 | contig 3756 bp, 2 predicted proteins | sample 7264321 | NCBI WGS metagenome assembly CAEZTX01 (sample SAMEA6813814, study PRJEB35770) | uncultured Candidatus Planktophila sp. | biome: Freshwater; feature: Freshwater reservoir; material: water | place: Czech Republic | collected 2017-08-18 | depth 0.5m m
AACTCGAATCAGATACCGGCAGAGTCGAACATGGCCATGGGTTGAAACTTGGTTACTACGCCCAGGAACATGAAATGCTCGATTTCGAACGAACTATTCTAGAAAACATGATGTCTTCTAAAGATGACCTGCGCGAACCTGAAGCACGTAACGTTCTTGGTTCATTCCTCTTTGTCGGAGATGATGTTCATAAGCCAGTGAAGGTTTTATCTGGTGGAGAGCGAACACGCTTGGCTCTAGCAACCCTGGTTGTCTCTGCAGCAAATGTTCTCTTGCTCGATGAACCAACAAATAACTTAGACCCAGCATCTCGTGAAGAGATCTTGGGGGCACTCGGTGAATATCAAGGCGCTGTAATCATGGTCTCTCACGATGAGGGCGCTGTTCAAGCACTTAAGCCAGAGCGTGTGATCTTGCTGCCAGATGGCGATGAAGATATTTGGAAAGAAGAATATTTCGATCTAGTCGCAATCGACTAAAACTACAATATCCCCTAGTTTTATATTTTCAATTCTTGTAGGGTTCAGTATGCGCAAATTAACCTTATTCTTTCTAATAATTGTTACAGTCTTTTCATTACAGACGGCTCAAGCCGCGGATTCGATTAATCATTCAGATACTGAAGAGCCGCTTATAGACTTGGTTGCCTTAACTAATCAAAAGATGGAAACTAGTAAATCCAGCAATAAATTTCAGGTGACAGTTACTGCGTCAGACAATTTGAATAAGCTTGAAAATATATGGGTTCATATTTATCGTGAGAACTCAACGGGCGCAGTTCGGGTCAACAATGTCGGAGTAACCTCTGGGCTGGATTTGAGTAATCCGATTTCTGTAAACGTAATTAATGGGCGTGTAATTTCAGTTTATCAGGTAACAATTGAACTTCCAATGGGATTCGCAGCAGGAAACTACTATATTTACGTGTTCGCAAAAGACCGGGCAGGAAATTACCCGGGCTGTACTGATCAAAAGCAAAAGTACTGTGTTTACACTTACAATAGATCCTTGCCTGAAGCGCGATTTGTCGTCACTAATGACGGATCTGGTTCAGTGATTGATGTTACTGAGTTTAGCTTGAGCGCTAAATTCGCTGACTTGGAACAGAAATATTTATTGGAAAAAAACACAACAGCGACGCTTATCGCCTCCCTTGGTAACGAGAAAGCCAAACTTGAGCAACAAATTACTGCACTTAACCAAAGTATGTCGATTCAAAAAAACGAGATTGACTCACTAAAGAAAAAAATGACAACGATTTGCAAGTCTAAACCAAAGCCTAAAGGGTGCTGAGAAGATCGATTGGCAAATAGTTAAGCGTCGATCCGGTCGCGATCGATTTCAGCCGTTGAGATAAATTCTTTACGTGGAGCAACATCGTTACCCATCAAAAGCTCAAACATCTTCTCGGCTGCCGTGGCATCTGAAACTGTAATGCGGCGAAGTGTGCGTGCATCTGGATCCATCGTGGTTTCACGGAGCTGATCAGCATCCATCTCACCAAGGCCTTTGTAGCGTTGAATAGGTTCTTTCCACTTCTTGCCAGCCTTTGTCAGCTCTGCGGTGACCTTCTTCATCTCATCATCAGAGTATGTGTAGATGTACTCACCCTTTTTACCGCCGCCACCCATAGTTTCAATACGGTGAAGTGGTGGGATTGCAGCGAATACTCGACCTGAATCGATCATTGGTCGCATGTAGCGATATAAAAGTGTGAGCAGCAGACAACGAATATGCGCGCCATCAACGTCAGCATCTGACATTAAAATCAAACGGCCATAGCGAGCATCATCTAGTTCGAATGACTTTCCAGAGCCCGCGCCAAGTACCTGAATTATTGATGCACACTCTGAGTTATCAAGCATCTGAGAAAGTGATGCTTTCTGTACGTTGAGGATCTTTCCGCGAATAGGCAAAATTGCTTGGAATTCTGAGTTACGGGCAGCCTTTGTAGTACCAAGTGCGGAGTCGCCCTCGACGATGAAGAGTTCGGTACGAGTGACATCCTCTGATCGGCAGTCTGCAAGCTTTGTTGGAAGTGAAGATGATTCAAGTGCATTCTTGCGGCGTTGCAGATCTTTATGGGCACGAGCTGAGATGCGGGTACGTGAAGCACCAACAACCTTTTCCATAATCAACTTGCCGTTAGCTTTTTCGATGCGCTTTGAAGTACTAAAGAATTCTTTGAGTTTGTCGGCCACTACTGCAGAAACAATTCGTGTGGCTGCTGCGGTGCCGAGGACTTCCTTAGTCTGGCCTTCAAACTGTGGCTCAGACATACGAACTGTGACGACGGCGGTGAGACCTTCCATCACATCATCCTTGATGACATCTGCTTCGTTCTTCTTCAAGAATCCAGCTGAACGCATCGCTTCGTTAAACGCTTTAGTGATGGCGCGCTCAAAACCTTGAACGTGAGTTCCGCCCTTAGGGGTTGCAATGATGTTTACAAAGGAGCGAAGGGTTGTATCAAAACCCATTCCCCACTTCAGCGCGATATCAACTTCCATATCGCGTTCAACCTCAGTTGAAACCATATGTCCCTTGTCATCCAGAACAGGAACTGTCTCTTGATAGTGGCCAGAGCCGTAAATACGAATAACGCTTCCGACTGGTTCATCTGGCTGCAAGAAATCGCAGTACTCAGAGATTCCGCCCTTATGGAAGAAGGATTGCGTTGTTGGAGTCTTGGTGCGATTGTCATTAACGATAAGTGTGAGGCCAGGAACTAAGAAGGATGTTTGGCGTGCGCGAGCATAGATTTCTTCTATGTCGAGGGTGGCTTCCTTGAGGAAGATCTGCTTATCGCTCCACCACTTAATGCGTGTGCCGGTAACTTTTGCTGAAACTTTACCGATTGTGCGAAGTCCTGATTGTGGTGTGAAGTCAGCCTTAGGGCCTTCACCATCAAAGACGCCGGCTTCACCGCGACGAAATGACATCCAGTAAATCTTGCCGTTGCGATCTACTTCCGCATCAAGGCGTTCAGCCAGTGCGTTAACTACAGATGCACCAACACCGTGGAGACCGCCAGATGCGGCGTAGGATCCCCCGCCGAACTTTCCGCCAGCATGTAACTTTGTAAGCACTACTTCAACGCCAGTAAGTCCTGTCTTCGGTTCTTTATCTACTGGAATTCCGCGACCATCATCGTGGACTTCAACAGAACCATCTGCTTCAAGATTAATGTCGATCTTCTTGCAATGACCTGCCAGTGCTTCATCGACTGCGTTATCAATAATTTCCCAGAGACAGTGCATGAGGCCACGTGAGTCGGTTGAACCGATATACATACCTGGACGTTTGCGAACGGCATCAAGGCCTTCAAGGACCGCTAAATCTTTTGCGGTATAGCTATCCACTTCGGCGCCTGGGGCGGTGAGATCGAGCTGTTCACCGGAATCATTTTTGGCAGCCATGGGTGCAAAGATTAGCCAGCGAACTCTTTGCAGGTGCGTAAACGCGCCGAATCCACACTCAATTAATCTCAATTACTGGGAAAACCTTCCAATTACTGTGAAATATCTATCTAAGGGGCAAAAATTTATTGGAAATCAGCAGGCGGGGAATATTTATAGATGGCATGATGTTCCATACGAAGTACCCCATTCGAGTACAGATCGCCACCTCGGTGATCTCTAGGCAATGATCGGAGAGCGCGATGAACGAGCAAGTAATCCTCGAATCCACACCTCTAAATGCCCTTGATAGGTGCGATCGATGTGGAGCCCAAGCATATGTTCGCGCCATCTTGCT
>CAEZTX010000116.1_pt1 | contig 3099 bp, 2 predicted proteins | sample 7264321 | NCBI WGS metagenome assembly CAEZTX01 (sample SAMEA6813814, study PRJEB35770) | uncultured Candidatus Planktophila sp. | biome: Freshwater; feature: Freshwater reservoir; material: water | place: Czech Republic | collected 2017-08-18 | depth 0.5m m
AACTTGTACTTGCCGCCCTCGTGGAATTCAGTTGCTGCAACATCCATTGCGAGTGCAACATCTTTACCTGGCTTAAGGCCAGCAGCTTCGATTGCTTCAAGAATAAGGTCGAGTGCTGCGCGGTTGCTCTCAAGGTTTGGAGCAAAGCCACCTTCGTCACCAACGCTTGTTGCGAGTCCACGCTTTTTCAATACTGCTTTGAGTGAGTGGTAAATCTCTGCACCCCAGCGAAGAGATTCGCGGAATGATTCGGCACCGATTGGAGCAACCATAAACTCTTGAATATCAACGTTGGTATCAGCATGTGCGCCACCGTTAAGAATGTTCATCATTGGAACTGGAAGAACGTGTGCGTTTGGTCCGCCGAGGTAAGAAAAGAGTGAGAGGTCAGCAGATTCAGCTGATGCCTTTGCGACAGCGAGTGAGACGCCAAGAATTGAGTTAGCGCCAAGCTTTGACTTGTTCGCAGTTCCATCGAGAGCGATCATCTCTGCATCGATCATGCGCTGATCGCGTGAATCAAAACCAACGATTGCTGATGCGATCTCGCTATTGACGAAGGCAACTGCTTTTTCAACGCCCTTACCGAGGTAACGCTTTCCGCCATCGCGAAGTTCAGAGGCTTCAAATGCTCCGGTAGATGCTCCACTTGGAACGCCAGCGCGAGCGAATGCGCCATCTTCTAGGAGGACTTCAACTTCAACCGTTGGATTTCCACGGGAGTCAAGAATTTCACGAGCACCGATTGCTTCAATAATTGCCATAGAGATACTCCTTCAAAGAATTACTTACATGATCTGCGCTCTACATTGAACGAATTGCCTAGTTGCCGAGTGCTAATCCTACCCTGCCTCAGATTGGCGAATTTTCTCGATCATTGCGCGAGCGTGACCACGGAGTGAACTTTCGGGATCGATGCCATGCTGATGAGCAAGGGCGATGATTGCCGCTAGCGCCTGACCGACTGTCTCTTCTGATGGCGCTGATTGCAGTTGCTGCGAAGCAGATTCAACATCTGCCATTGGTAGCTCAACTTTGTACTTCTCTGCACGATAAATCAGTTTTTCTACAAGTGGCAGGGCAGGCTGTGCCATCGCGATTCCATCAAGACTTGAGGTGCGTCCCTTTTCTTTAGCCTTAATTGCTTCCCAATTTTCAATGACTTCTTCCATGTCATCGACGACTAAGCCTTCAAAGACATGTGGGTGGCGACGAATTAACTTATCTGCGATCAACTTGGCAACATCTTCAATCGAAAATGGATCGGTTGGATGATCTTGAGCCATGCGGGAATGGAAATAAACCTGCAAGAGAACATCACCGAGTTCTTCGCGCATACCCTCGCGATCGCCCTCACCGAGTGCGTCGATAAATTCGTAGGACTCTTCGAGTAGGTATTTAACGAGTGACTCATGTGTCTGATCGGCATCCCATGGACATCCGCCAGGAGAACGCAAGCGATCCATTACCTCAACGAGTCGAAGTAATTCAGACATCTAAAAACTCGTTACTTAATTATTCTTTAGACGGTGTGACAACATCGCCTGCTGCTTCAACAGCAACGATCTGGCCAGTGTTTGCATCCCACTTACCGTAACGTGGGTTAACTTTAATCTTGAGTTCATTCACCTTGGCTATAAAGAGTTGCTGGGTTCGCGCTTCTACGTCGGCCTCTGCAACACCAGTCTGAAGTAGTGCTTCTCCTAACTTTTGAGTTGTCAGTACTGCACGAAGGTACCCATCCAGATCTGCCGGAGCAATTGATGCCGAAACAAGTGCAGCAGGAAGTGCATCTGCTCCGCCAACTTGTTCAACAATTTCTGCACGACGTCCTGCAATTTCAGAATTTGTAATCTTTATATCGAGTTCTTTGGCTATCTCTGCAAATCCTGCAAGCAAGACCTGGAAGTTAAGTTGGTTTCGAAGAAGTGTTTCTCCCTTTTCAAGCTGCATCTGTGTCGTGTCTACTTTGGCGCGTTCAGCCAAAATGAGATCAACATTTGCTTGAAGTTCTGCCGTTGTGATCTTGGTGTCGCCTAATGTCACTGCTGCATCAACGTTAGAGCAACCTGTGAGTAGAAGTCCTGTTGCAACTACAAGGGCGGTCAGAATCTTCTTCACGATTTACTCTCTTTCGTCGTTAACTCTTCCAGGGCCGTGGATACCCAGGCCAGGAGAGAAGTATCCCCCATTGCAGGCGATGGATTGGACGGACTCCAGCCGCTGGGTTTAGCGATGGTGACCAGAACGGTATTTGTCGCACTCTTATAGAGCGATCCTGGATATAAACGGGTGAGACGCAGCTGACGTGATTCAGGAAGAACCAGTGGCGAGATTTTCAGGAATTTCCCAGTTGAGACAACTTCTGTAACCCCAAGCGCTTTTGCTTGCGCACGAAGCGCTGCCACCTTCAATAGCGATTGCGCTTCTGCTGGCAGTGGACCGAAACGATCAATGAGTTCTGCCTCGATGGCATCAACATCTGATTGCGCAGCAACATCTGCAAGACGGCGATAAAGATCTAGTCGTAAACGCTCACCGGGAACATACTCGGGATCAAGGTGGGCATTAACTGGCAGTTCAACTTTGCACTCACGGTTCTTGTCGCCAGTCTCAATGATTCCTGCTTTGTAATCATGCACCGCTTCACCGACCATGCGCATATAAAGATCGAAGCCAACATCTGCAATGTGTCCTGATTGTTCGCCGCCAAGTAAATTACCGGCACCGCGAATCTCTAGATCTTTAAGTGCAACTCGCATACCTGCACCAAGATCGGTATTGGTAGCAATTGTTTTAAGGCGATCGAGTGCAAGTTCAGAGAGTGGCTGATCTGCCGGGTATAAGAAATATGCATAGGCACGTTCTCTACCGCGACCAACGCGTCCACGCAGTTGGTGAAGTTGAGAAAGTCCGAAGTTATCGGCGCGCTCAACAATGAGCGTATTTGCATTTGCAATATCTAGTCCACTTTCGACAATGGTGGTGCAGACAAGAACATCAAAGTCGCGGTTCCAGAAAGCTAAGATCACATCTTCAAGTGCACCTTCACTCATCTGTCCGTGAGCTACACGTATACGCGCTTCCGGTACCAACTCT